>ERZ791743.943-NODE-943-length-20822-cov-2.368325_pt1 | contig 20822 bp, 19 predicted proteins | sample MGYA00509952_ERZ791743 | MGnify/ENA primary metagenome ERZ791743 (study PRJEB30046, sample SAMN00792040) | human gut metagenome | study: EMG produced TPA metagenomics assembly of the A metagenome-wide association study of gut microbiota in type 2...
GCAGTAATCTGAAAAAGGAAACGCTGGTTGAAAGAATAAGGTATCAGGGATAGCAAGTAACCAGGCTGTCACTCGGACAATGAGTGACAGCTTGGTTTGCGAGTATACGTCAAAAGATTCTGTGCCCTTGTATTTTCCCTTATCAGAGTTCGTAAACTTATATGGGAATATATAACACAAGGGAAACAATAAGGGAACCGTGCATTTTTCTCGCTGTTCTCGGAGTTTGAAGATCTCGTCGGCAACTTCATCATAGGCTTCTTTGTTATTGACTTTTTTAAGAAGTTTTTTCTGAAGCTCCTGCAGTTTTTCGTCAATGCCATCAGCGGTATTTTGCTGAGCGCTTCGGATCACCTTTGCGATGTTCTGCTGGAGCTGCGTCTGGTAGGTGGACTTATCACCAAGGAGCGTGTTGATTGCCTGAACTACCACATTCTCCAATACCGTCTCATTGATGGTTCTTCGCAAGTGCCTGATTTGCCTGCTCTGCAGCAGTCTTGAGAGTAGCGAGCTTTTCCTTCGTTTCACTGACAGCGCTGGAGAGGAGCTTCTGCTTCTGTGTAAGCAGCTTGATGTTGCCTGGATCCGGTTTTAAGAGCTTTTCGACATCCTTGAGCTGACTCTGCGTATTCTTGATTTCTGCATTGACACCCTTTAAGGCTGTCTGTAGTTTGGTGGTATCGCCGCCGATCTCGACCGTGATACCCTTGATTCTGCTTGCCGCCATAGCGCACCTCCTCTCTGCAAAATGGGCATAAAAATTGCCCGGCATTGTTGCCGAGCATAAAGAAAGCACCGATCAGATTTCTCCGACCGATGCTAATAAACTGCTATTCTACTGAGATTTACAAACTGGAATTGATCGTGCTCTGTCTTTCGCTAATGCAACTCCATTTTACTGTGCAAACATAAGTTATGCCCGTCTCAAGATTCGCTTTATATCATCCAGATTTTCAACAAAAAAGATTCCCTCCTGTCGCTCGTTAGAAGATAGTCCTTTTTCAATCATATGATTTAGAAGTGCTTTCAAATCATCGTAGTAACCGTTCAGGTTGTAGAGAATGCAGGGTGCCTCCAGATGTTTCAAAGACACCTTCGACATTACCTCTGCAATTTCCTCCAATGTTCCCGTGCCGCCCGGGAAGGCAATAAAGGCTTCTCCTAACTCAATCATTTTGTTTTTTCTCTCAGACATATCCTTAGTCACAATCAGTTTTGTCAGTCCATCATGTTGAAACTCATTTTCAATAAAAAAATTCGGCTCAACACCCGTAACATCACCGCCTGCCTTCAATACACTGTCTGCCAATGCTCCCATTAAACCACCTTTAGAACCACCGTAAACAAGTGCATTTCCACTGTTTCCAATCCATGCCCCCAATTCCTCAACTGCTTTTCGTAAGCATGGGTCATTTCCTTCGTTTGCCCCAAGATAAACTGTTATATTCATTAAAAATTTTCTCCTACAACTTCCGATTTTCTCAATTCTCCAAACTTGGAGTTGTCAGCATCCTTCTTTTTTATCTTTTATATCGTCTTTTAACGATTTGATTTCTTCCAGAATGAGTTCAGTACAAACGACTATAATACCTGAAAGAAGAATAATTCCACCATAAATCGGATAAATAAAGGATTCTCGGACTCCACCGCCAATGATGCCAGACAAGAGCTGCCACACACCGCTGAACGGCCAAACAACTAAAGCAAATACCACAATCATCATAATAATAGCTTTTTTCATTGTACTTTGCCTCCTTAAATTGCGATTTCTCAGTTTCAAAAACTGGAATTTGATTAAAGTGCCTTCTTAGGGCAATTCTTCACGCACTCCATACATAATATGCATTCTGTGTCATTCTTTCGTTTTCTTGAATTATTTGTAACTTCAACATCCATAGGGCAAAGCCTTTCGCATTTTCCACAGTTAATACATTTTGTTTTATCGCAACAGATACGAAACAGAGAATAATAGCTTATTGGCTTTAAGAAAACAGTTATTGGACAAATATATTTACAGAATGCTCTATTATCCTTAAATGTAAAAGCCAATGTAATTCCAACTAAATAATAAACAATATTCCCTATCAAAAATGCCCAAAACATTATTCGTTCAATGTTATCCACTTTACACAAGAAAAGTACGGAAACAAAGATCAATGATACAGCAAACGCGATATACCTTATCCACCCAATTTTTCGTCTTTCATGACTTTGAGGAGTTTTATATGGTAAAAAATCAAGTATCATTGCAGTCCAACAAGCAAATCCACACCAGCCTCTTCCAAATATCAGTGGACCGAATATCTTTGCTACTGCATAATGAATTGTTGCGGCCTCGAAAACTCCAGTAAATAAGTAATACCAGAATCCCTCTATCTGCATATTTTCATTATCAATAAGTCCAAGGTAAACCAGCATATATGTACCAACAAGTAACTGGACAATTCTTCTTGCATATGGTTGATTGTTAGCCATCAACACTAGACCTAATGCTATTGACGTACCAATATAACTAAAATTCAATAAATAAAAAATATTATCTTTTGATAGCCATAACACAACAGCTACAATTTCAAAAATAATCCACATTATTAAAGCGATTATTTTAACCTTTGAATTCTTCATTCTATTTTCTATACCCCAACGCAAATTCCGATTTTTCCACGTAAAAAAGGATGTGCCTTTTTGTGTAATAGGGAATTCCAGGGAATTTCCTATTACACGAGAAATTGCTCTCTCATCACAGTTCACACATTATGCAAACTGCAATCCCATCTCGCACAATCTAATTATATCGCAGCTTTATTATCTCCGTTTATCCATTTATAGTCAAATACTATCATCAAATCGCCAAAATGGACAGCGCTTGCCAATACACTGATTGTTCTGAGCACAATGCGTACACTGGACTTCTGTGCATTCCATTTCGATTCCAAAATGCGTTTTTACAAAATCAACCGCCGCCAGAATCGCCAGATAAGAATCTCTTTTACAACACCTCGGACCGCCGGTGCGCGAAATCGCTTCCAGTGCTTTTGATGTCATCTGATTCGAAAGTCCCCAGGATTCCTCCGTCAGTGGCGTCGCCCCAGACAAGATAGATACAAACATACCTGCGCTGATTCCCGCTCCGCAGGCACCCCAGAATCCGCAGGTTCCTCCTGGAACGGCTTTCCCACGGTTCAGCATTTCCATCACAGATTCCCGCAGATTAATAGCACCTCCCGCATTTTTATATGCAGTAAGCAGCGCCGCTCCCACCATGACATGATGCTCCGGTCCATGCATATGGCAAAACGGTGCATCCATCATCTTCCGGACAATCTCGATCGGATTTCTGGATGTTTCGTCTATACACAGGGAAAGAATGGTGTCCAGTCCCTTCGTATGACAATCATTACAAACATAATGCCCGTTCTGGCATCTGGTCTTGCTCAATTCTTTTTTATGACATAATTCACACTCCATCCATTCATCCTGTTTCAGATAAATAAGAGGTGCTTTACAGACAATACATTCTTCTTGCATGGGATTTCCATCTCCTTTACATTCATTTCCCGATCAGCGCGTTGAGTTTCTCCACTATATCCATACTTCCCGACCGGAAACCTTCCAGATCGAGTGTAATGTACAGAAATCCCATTTCTTTTAATGTCCTGCAGATCGTCTTCCGCTCGGCAATCGCTTTTTCAAATTTATCCGCATCCACCTCGATCCGGACAATATCGCCATGCAGGCGCAGGCGCACATTTCCGCCAAACACGCTTCGAAGATAATCTTCGCCTTTCTCAATCCGCTTCAAAGCTTCCATGTCAAAGGAAGTTCCATATGGAAGTCGGGTCGCCATACATGGCATGGACGGACGGGATGCAACGGAAATTCCTAAGTCAGCCGCAAATGCCTTGACATCCTTTTTCTCCAGTCCGCACTGTGCAAGTGGACTGACGACACCCAGCTCACGGAGTGCCTGGATACCCGGGCGGTACACATGCAGGTCGCTCTCATTGGTTCCGTCCATCACGCACGGAATCCCCTCTTCTCTTGCAAAATCCAGAAGTGTCGCGAACAGGTGGTGTTTGCAGATATAACAGCGGTTGACCGGATTCGTCCGGATGGCTTCCAGCTCCATCTCATTGACCTGGATAATTTTATGGATCGCGCCCAGCTCCTTTGCCACCCGCTCCGCGATCTCCAGATCACAGGCTGGGTGCAGCATGGTGTGAAATGTCACGGCATAAACCGGCATTCCCGTCTTCTTCGCCGTATCACACGCCAGCTTGAGAATCAGGCTGCTGTCCACACCGCCCGAAAAGGCGACACAGACCGGTGCCTTCGCTTTTTCTGCCATGAACTGTTTTAAAGCTTCTCTTTTTTCTGTCTCTGATATCATTGGTTTATTTTCCATGGTTCTTGATTCTCCTCTTAATTATCTAACGAGAATGCACTGTGCCGTTTTTCAATCTCAAAAGTGCTTACTGTAAACTAATACTTCCGTCTTCCATTACTCCGTGGAATACTTCCATGAAGCGCTTCCCTGTCTCCCGGCAGATCGCGCGCACGCTCTCATACTCCGGATAGCACGTATCCACGCCGCCGCGCTTGCAGATTTTTACCTTTGCTGCCCCGTAACGGGTCTGGATCTCCTTTACTTCCCGTGGCAGTATCGTCCTCTCTACTGGATAGCGGCGCACACCGATCGTGGTCGTACAGGAGAAGACAAGCTGTTCTAATTCTTCCCGTTTTTCTGCCGTTGTCAGTACATGAAGCACATACGCCGGACGGTTTTTCTTCATATATGCCGGTGTGTACCACACATCTCTGGCGCCCGCTTCCAGAAGCACCTCCATCGCATATCCCAGCGCCTCGCCGGTGCAGTCGTCCAGGTTTGCCTCCATGACCCACATGGAGCTCTCGTCGTGACCGTCTTTTCCAGTTTCTACTTCCACCGTTTTATCCGTCAGAAGCATCGCCCGCAGGATATTCGCGTGCGCGAAATCCTTATTTCCGGCGCCGATACCGATCTTTTCGATCTGGTACTTCTTCGGAAGCGCCGCTTCTGTCCGGAATGCCGCCGCGATCGCCGCGCCGGTCGGCGTTATCATCTCTCCTTCGACATCCCGAAGCGTCAGTTCCAAGCCCTGTGCTGCTGCGATATTTGCCGTCGCCGGAACCGGAACCGGCATTAAACCGTGCTGGCAGCGTGCGAATCCATGACCTTCGGAAAGCGGCGATATCACCACGCGGTGGATTCCCAGATCCTCCAGGCAGAATGCCGCACTGATAACATCCACAATCGAGTCAATTGCACCGACTTCATGGAAATGAACCTCGCTGACCGGGATTCCGTGTGCCTTGGACTCTGCCTCCGCCACAATCTCAAACATCCGGCGCGCCAGGTTTTTAACACGGTCAGATGCATCCAGACGATCGATGATCTCGAAAATGTCATGGATGTTGCGGTGGACGTGAGGATGCATATGATCGTGGGTGTGAGCGTGATCATGGCTGTGCTCATGGTCGTGGGTGTGAGCGTGATCATGGCTGTGCTCATGGTTGTGAGTGTGTTCATGATCGTGATGATGCTCATGGTCGTGCTCATCATGGCTATGTTCGTGCTCATGACCATGTTCGTGGTCGTGATGATGTTCGTGGTCATGATGATGCTCTTCTTCCTCTAAATGTACATCGAAATCATACGCATCGATTCCACATTTCTTCGTCCGCCCAAAATGCAGATGATACCCGGATACGCCCAGACTGTCCAGTGCCCGTACCAGTTTTTCCCGGCTTGCTCCAAGATCCAACAGTGCGCCAACCGTCATATCTCCACTGATTCCAGACGCACAATCCAGATATAAGATTTTCTCATCCATTTTTTACTTCTCCTTCCAGTCTTCTCTCTTTTGATACATTCCCGCTTTTCCGCTCTCATGCATCTATTGTCCTGTTTATTTCCACAATAACACAAACTTTCTATCACTCTGCCGTCTTCTTCGGCTCCCGCACCGCCAGGCGGTTGATCTGCGCCGCCAGATAGGCTGCGCCGTAGCCGTTATCGATATTTACAACCGAAATACCATTCGCACAGGAATTGATCATCGTGATCAACGCCGACAGTCCATGAAAACTTGCACCATAGCCGACCGAAGTCGGAACTGCAATGACCGGATTTTCCACCAGTCCGGCGACCACCGTGCCAAGTGCGCCTTCCATTCCCGCCGCCGCGATCACACAATTCGCCTGCGCGATCGCCTCGCGTTTAGATAAAAGGCGGTGGATCCCCGCTACCCCTACATCGTAGTAGCGTTCCACATGGCAGCCGAAAAATTCTGCCGTTTTGGCAGCTTCCTCCGCCACCGGAATATCTGCGGTTCCGCCCGTGCAGACCGCTACCAGTCCTTCCAGCTTCTGCGGCGTTTCCGATGGTTTTCTTGCCTGCAAAATTCTTGAAACCGGATCGTACTCTATCTCCGGAATGCGCGCCCGCACTAAATTCCACTGTTCCGGCGTCGCCCGTGTTCCGAGCACTTCCCCATTTTCCCGGTACAGCATCTCGAAAATATCCGCCAGATAGGCATCCGGCTTCCCTTGGCAGAACACCGTCTCCGGGAACCCCGAACGCAATTTCCGGTGCAGATCCAGCTTCGCATACCCTAAATCTTCGTAAGGAAGATTCTTGAGCACATTCTCCGCTTCCTCAATACTTGTATCCCCCCGTTTTACCTCTTCCAACAGCTTCCGAACATCCATTTTTCCTCCTCCTTACCAAATCCCGAATTATTAATCTCTTACTATCGCCCATCTTCTTGTCCTTTGGACAAGAAGCATCCCTCGCTCTTATGAGCTCGGTCAATCCCGATTTTCTCTGTCAATATGTGAACTGGCTAAACTGCTGCCATCTTTTCCTGCAATGCCTTTAAATCAATCCGCCGCGTGCAAATCCGCTTCAAAAGAGATTCCGAATGGCTCACAATCACCATTCCCAGCTCCCGCTCCTTTGCCTCCTGCAAAAGCGCCTGCCAGATCTGGCTCTGGGTCACTGCGTCAAACATCGCGGTGATCTCATCCGCCAGCAGATACCGCGGATTTGCCGCCAGCGCTCTGGCAATACAAAACCGCTGCAGTTCGCCTCCGGAAAGCTCCGATGGGAACCGATCCAGCCATTCTTCCCGGATGCCAAGCCGTCCCCGGCTCTCCTCATCCACCTGACCGCCCTCACTGAGAACCTGGCGCATCCGCCAGCGCGGGTTGACCGCCTGCTCCGGGTGCTGCCAGATTAACTGCACCGGCATACAGCCCCGGATATTCTCAATCGGTATGCCGTCAATCTCTACCGTTCCCGCCTCCGGTCTCTCATATCCCGCCAGCAGGCGACACAGCGTCGTTTTTCCATATCCGCTCGGCGCCACCAGCCCCACGCGCTCTCCCGGCTCAATTTTCAGGGAAATACGCGTCAGCACGTGGCGCCCGCCATTTTCATATGAAAAAGATAGGTTTTCCACCTTTAGTGACATCTCATTCTCCTCCAAAAAATTCATGTTCCGGCAGTGCCCGGTAGAGCGCCTGCGTGTATGGCTCTTTCAGATTCCGTCCCTCCCGGAAGTTCTCCGGCTTTACTTCCTCCAGAATCGTCCCGTCATAAAACACCAGAATCCGGTCCGCCATCTCAATCGCCAGTTCCAGATCATGAGTAATCAAAAGCACCGCTGCCCCGTCCTGTGCCATCTCTTTTAAATGACGGATCACATGGCGCGCGGTCATCGCCTCCAGCCCCGGTGTCGGTTCATCCGCCACAATCAGCCTCGGCTCCTGCATCAGTGCCGCTGCCATCAGGACGCGCCGCGCCATGCCGCCCGACAGCTCAAATGGATAACATTTTTCCACTGATTCATCCAGCCCGTACCGCTTCAAAAGCTGGCGGCATTTTGCCCGCGTCGCTTCATCTTTTCTGCCGCCGCAGATCTGATCCCCGACCCGCATCAACGGATCGAGGTAGGAAACCCCCTGCGGAATCAGGGAAATCCCATTGCCCCGCAGCCCGGCAAGCCGCGTCTCATCCAGAACCTCTCCCTGATAGGAAATTTTTCCTTCCATCCGGCAGTTGTACGGCAAGATCCCCAGAATCGCGTGCGCCAGCAGGCTTTTTCCCGAACCACTCGCCCCGACCACCGCCGTCAGCTCCCCACTGAAAAGTTTGCAGGAAAGGTCGCGGAGCGGATGGAGTTCGCGCCGTCTAAGCCCACGCGCGTACTGCGTAAAATATAAGTTTAGATTTTGAATTTTCAATATCGGCTTTTCCATGGAATCACGATTTTCACGCAATCTCCGTTCTTTGATAACGTCTGTCTGTTCCAAATCTGATAGCCGCATCGTTTTTGATTGTTTTTGTCTTAATCGCATCATTTTATCAAAATATATGTTTTTCTGCCTCATTCCCAGCATCCTCTACTCATGCGCGCTCCCCGGATCCATCAGCCGCCCCAGGCTCTGCCCGATCGCCTGAAATCCCAGCGTTACCAGCACCAGTGCCGCGCCCGGAAAGAGCGCCAGCCACCATTTTCCGGTAATCAGGTACGACATACTCTCGGATAAAATAACACCGATCGCCGGTTGCTCGGAGGAAAGGCCGAAGCCCAGAAAGGTCACGCCCGCCTCATGAAGAATCGCATGGGGAAAGAGAAGAATTAACCCGGTTACAAATTGCCGCGATACCTGCGGTACTATGTGGTTCCAGGCAATCCACCAGGGCTTTTTCCCCAGTTTTTCGGAGATCCGCATATACGGACTGTCCCGGATCTGTAAGATTTCCGCCAGGGACGCCCAGTGCGTCAGGGCAATCCCGGCTGCTACACCCCGGAATCCCTTTCCCAGACTGTAGGAAATCAGGATCAGGAGAAGCATGTGCGGGATTCCCATTACCAGATTAATCAGCCCGCATACCAATGAATCCATCAGGCCCCCGCCAAGCGACGCCAGCAATGCAAGCGCCAATGCCACCGCGGCGCTGATCGCCGCGGTCAGAAGCCCCAGCCGGATGCTTAAAGAAAGCCCCGCAACCGTCCGTTTCAGCATATCCCGCCCCATCCAGTCGGTTCCAAACAGCCCGCCGGTTCCCGGAGGCAGGTTTTTTCTCGCAAAATCGACCTGCTGTGCGGCATCCTCCCAGACGATTCCAAGCACTGTCACCAGAATCAAGAAAAGGAGGGAAATTCCCAGCAGCCAGAGTGTTTTCTTTCTCATGCCCTACCTCCTTTCCTAAGTCTCGGATCGACCAGCCGGTACAGCCCATCCGCCGCTGCATTTCCTGCAAATACAAGCACGGCACTGATGAGTGTAATTCCCAGCAGAAGCGGGATATCGCTTCCCAGCCCCGCCGTGACCGCCGCCCGTCCGAGTCCCGGATAGGAAAAGACCTGTTCCACCAGCACCGAACCGCCGAAAATCTCGCTGATCGAGCCAAATTGCAGCGTAATTACCGGGAGAAGCAGGTTGCGGAGTCCATGCCGGAAAATCAGCCGCCAGCCGCTCTCGCCCCGCGCCCGCGCATAGAGTACGTAATCACTTTCCAGAATCTCAATCACTTTTTCGCGCGTGTGCATCGCAATCGAAGAAATCCCTGTCAGTCCCAGCGTACACGCCGGCAGAAATGCGTGATACAGGCGATCCGCCAGGCTGACCTCGTCCGCCGCCATTCCCACCGGGACACTGAACCCGATTGGGAAGATGGGAAGCTGCACTGTAAAGAGAAGCAGCACCAGCGCCAGCCAGAAGGACGGCGTTCCCGCGATCACGATGCAATAGCCCGTAATCAGGCGATCCACCCACTTGCCCCGTTTTGCCGCCGCTGCAATTCCTAAAAATATCCCCACGATTCCCGAAAACAGCCACGCAGACAGAAGGAGCCACACTGACGCAGACGCCTTTTCCGCGATCACCTCCAGCACCGGTCTGCGGTACAGAAGGGAAATGCCAAAATCACCATGACAGATGCCCGAAATCCAGCTAAAGAAGCGCTTCCAGACCGGCACACCAACGCCCCAGTACGCCTGCAGCTTCTCGATCTGCTCCGGCGCCATCGAGCCGAGCGCCGTCTGCCCGACATTCGTCTGCAGCGGATCGACCGGAGACATCGACACCAGCAGAAACGATACCAGACTGACTGCCAAAAGCAGCAGAATCAGGTGCAGCAGACTGCGCCCAAACCATTTCATCCTACTCATAGTACCACCGATCGACATTGTTGACGATGGACCAGCCGTGACCGTGCGGATGCACCTTCTGCTCTGCGACATGAAGCCCGTCTCTCACCCAGTACAGATGATCGACATTTACCAGCCAGATCCACGGAAGATCACCCTCGGCTGAAACGCCCGTCTCGCCGTCCCACTGCGCCTTTTTCCACAATTCATACGAACTTTCCAGATCCGGTGCTGCCAAGGCCTCATCCATATAAGCGTCCACGGTCTCATTCGCATACGGCGAATATTCTGCCAGCCCCGTATCTGCCTTTGTATGGTAAATATTATAAAATTCCATCGGCGTGTGCGCGCCCCAGCCCCAGAGAAGCGGCTGCGACTGTGCCTCGTCATACGCAGTATCCCAGCCGGTGCCGCGGATCGATGCGTCAATTCCAATCTCTTTTAACTGCTGTGCCGTATCGGCTGCCAGCGCCTGACGCACCGAATCCCCGGTCGGATAGAGAAATTCCAGAATGGCTTTCACTCCATCCTTTTCGCGGATGCCGTCAGCATTTTTCTTCCATCCCGCCGCATCCAGCATCTCTTCCGCCTTCTCCACATCATAGGAAATTTTCTCCATTTCATCGTTGTACCACGGCATCTTGTCACAGACACTATATGCCGGGCTGCCGTAACCATTTAACACATGATCGATCATTTCCTGCCGGTCAATCGCCAGGTTGATCGCCCGGCGCACCTGCACATCCGCGGTAAAATCATTGCCGATTTTTACGCCATCCCCCCGTACCGTCTCCGGCACTGCCGGGAGGTTAAATCCACGGTTGTCCACCGTCTCACAATCCAAAAGACTGAATTCTGGAACCGACTGGTCTGCATAGGACGCCGCCGTGTACGCCACATCCACCTGCCCGGCGCGCACCGCCACAAATGCCGCATCCTCTTCCATAAAGAGAATCGTGACCTGCCGCATCTTCGGCGCATCCCCATAATAATCCGGGTTGGCTTCCAGAATCACCTGCTGCCCCTTGTCCCACTGTTTCAGGATATATCGCCCGGAACCGATCGGATGTGTGCCGTAATCCGTTCCATATGCATGCTCCGGCACAATTCCCGTCACCGCCATCGTGTATGACCAGATAGCAAACGGGCGTTCCATCTCAAACACAACCGTCACATCATCGATCGCCTCCGCCTGTTTCAGCATTGAAAAATCGTTGACGGAACTCGTCTTTTTCAATGTGTTATAAGTGAATGCCACATCCTCCGCGGTCAGCGCCTCGCCATCCGTGAATTTCGCATCGTCGCGGATCGTCACCGTCCATGTCATTCCATCCTCGGAGGTCTCCACATCCGTCGCCAGATCATACCCGATACTCAAATCTGCTTCTGTCACCGTCAGGGTGCTCTGGATCAGCGGTTCATGCATATGCTCGCCCGCGCCCCAGCCATATGCCGGATCAAAGCCCGCCTCCGGCTCTGAAGTCGGCGGCATCGCGATAATAACGCTTGTTTGGGTATTTTCCGTCTGTTCTGCGCCGGAACCGCCTTTCTGTGCCTGATTTCCAGCGTTTCCGCATCCGGAAAGCATGACTGCCGCCGCTAAGGCAGTAACGCCAAGTTCCCTGGCTTCTCCGAACACCTTTCCAATGATTTTGCCTGTATTTTCTCGTTTTTTCATATTTTCTGTTGTACCCCTATATTTTTCTTTATGAAACAAAAGGATATCAGAAAAGTGCGATCCCTACTGAACCGCTGTACCTTCCTGGTATCCTTCTCCATTTTTCTTATTTATTTTATGTGCGGCTATTTAACTCGCTTCTCTGCCAACAGCATAGACACCTGATTCCTATTTTTTCGTTCCCCCGCTTCTGCAAGGCAGCATCTGCTTGTGCAGCGCTGTTTTCTTTTTCTTATATACATTTAGACTCATTTTAGATGTCTGTTATCTTATTATTATTCCGTCGGCGTCGTCTTTCTCACATTCGTCTCCAGGAAACGGTTATATCCGAGCCAGCCCGGATTCTCCCCGCCGCTCTTTAAGACTTCCAGCATCGTCTCCATCTTCGCATCGGTATTGTCCGCGAAATTCAATGCCAGCGCCTCCAGAAGCGCCGGTTTCTTCGGGGAACCGTACTCTAATTCGCCGTGGTGCGCAAGGATGCAGTGCTTTAACTCCGCCGCTGTCTTTGCCGGGAATCCCGGAATCTCCTTAATACGGTCTGCAACCATCATCGTGCCGATCACGATATGACCTAAGAGCTGACCGTCGTCCGTATAATCATTTTCCGGAAATGCGGATAATTCCTGCACTTTTCCGATGTCGTGGAACAGCGCCGCCGTCAGAAGCAGATCGCGGTTCAGCGCCGGATATGACTTCGTGTAGAAATCACAGAGTTTCATAACACTTAACGTATGTTCCAAAAGTCCGCCCACAAAACCATGATGCACACTCTTCGCCGCCGAATGGAAGCAGAATTTCTTCACAAATGCCTTATCTTCCAGGAAATAGCTGGATGCCAGCTTTTTCAGGTACGGATTCTGGAAAGACTGCACCAGAGCCGTCAGCTCCTGATACATTATCTTGATATCCTTTGAGCTGACCGGAAGGTAATCGCTTTCCTGATACTCGCCCTCGTCCGCCTTGCGTATGCGCTTGATATTTAACTGGTTGGAACCCTGGAAAACCGTCACATCGCCGTCCACATAGACGTACTGCAGCGGCTCAAAATCATTGATGCCCGGGGAACTTAAATCCCAGATTTTGCAGTCTACCGTGCCTGTTTTATCCTGAAGCAGCACGGAAGCGTACTCTTTTCCGTTTTTCGTCACCGCGTGCTGTTTCGTCTTACATAAATATACGTCCGAGACTCTCATTCCTTCCCGGAACTGTTCAATATATCTCATTCTGCCTATATCCTCCTGAATTTCTATCTGGCGCGCAGAGATACCAAAAATGGAATTTCCGTGTATCCGTCGCGCCCTTTCCGCATCACATTTACCGATACAGACACGCCGCTCGCGGAATTTTCAATCTGCGCCTGGAGATCTTTGAAACTTCCGATCTCCTTTGTGCCAAATTTCACAATAATATCGCCGGGCTGGATGCCAGCGTCATATGCCGGGCTGCCGGAGACTGCCTCCGTCACGTAAACGCCCGCCGGAATGCCGCTCCCCTGCATCGCACGGCTCACATCCTGTCCCAGGATGCCCAGATATGCCGCCGAAGCGCCATTCGTCAGCCGCTCCAGAATCGGCTTGTAGCTGGAAATGGTGTACGCCGCCGTCCGATCCGTACAGCTCTCGCTGCGGCAGGACTCCGATGTCCAGCCGACCATCTCTCCGGCTGTATTGATCAAAAAGGTACCCGTCTGCGAATTGCTGCTGATATCCGCATACAGGATCCGCGTCAGTCCATCTGTAATCTGCACATTGCGCGCCACGTAGGATACCGTTCCGAACGAAAGCGAATGCACCTGTCCGGACGGACCGCCGATACCTACGAGGACATCGCCTGCCTTGACCGTATATGAATTGGCAAGTGAAAGCACCTGCACCTTTTTCCGCTCTTCTTCCGGCAGATTGCCGGACGGCACCGCCACAACTGCCATTCCGAGCACTTCGTCAATCTGGCGCACTGTACCAGCGATCTTCGTTCCATCCGAAAATCTCACATTGATCGAATCTGCTGCCCGCACCGCATCGGCGTAAGTAAAGATCAGAAATTCTCCATCACTCTCCGCGATGACTGCACCTGCATAATCACCCGTATTTTCCACCGGGTTTCCAAATATATCCGTATCCTGTTTGCCGGAGCTGACCGTCACGATCGACTTATCACCCTGTTCCCCGATTCCACGCAGCACCGACGTCATCGAATTGAAATTGTCTGCGGAAAACTGATAGCTGGAAAGCGCCTCGCTGACCGCCTCATCAATCTCCTGCTCCATTTGTTCCGGCTGCGCTGTCATATCCGCATCTGCACCGTCCGACGGCGAAACAGAGTCCGGATCGTCCTTGGAAAACTCGACTGAGGATGTCTCCTGCATCCCATTTTCCTGAAAACACCGATCCGCAAACGGCTTTACCGCCGCAAACGAAACCGCCGCGACTCCTCCAAATGCGGCTGACGCGCATACAAAGAGAGCCACCCGCTTCGCAATCTGTTTTCTGGTCAGCGGCGGCTTCACTATCGTTTCTCTCATGAATTCCCGTTTTTCCTTTTTTTCAAGTTCTTCTGAATCCGGCATTTCACTTTCCCCTTTGCATAACATATCCTAATTATACTTTCCTTCTTAAGGTTATGCAAGAAAAAAGTGCGAATGCTTGGCTAGACGGCGGGGAATGTGATATAATGTGAACACTTGACGAGGTCTTTTCGAGTCTAGTGAGAACATATACCTGACCACTTAATGAGGTCTTTCACGAATTTAGTGGTCACGGTATCATGTGAACACCATTTAAATTAAGAGGATTACCACAACATGAATGAAAAAGCATTAAAAACTCTCGAATATACAAAGATCATCGACCAGCTCACGGAGTACGCCTCCACGGAGATGGGAAAACAGATGTGCCGGGAACTGCAGCCGTCCTGTGATCTGGGGACGATCCGGCAGAGCCAGACGGAGACGACCGATGCCCTGACGCGCGTCCGCATGAAGGGAAGTCTCTCCTTCGGCGGCGTGAAGGATGTGCGTGGTTCCATGAAACGTCTGGAAATCGGAAGTTCCCTGGGGATCCCGGAGCTTCTCTCTGTCAGCTCCCTGCTGACAGTCGCTGCCCGCGCGCAGAGCTACGGACGCCATGAGAAATCCGAAGAATTTCCAGATGATTCCCTCGATGAGCGCTTCCGCGCCCTGGATCCGCTGACGCCGGTCAACAATGAGATCAAGCGCTGCCTGCCATCCGAGGATGAGGTCAGCGATGACGCAAGTCCGGGACTTGCCAAAGTGCGCCGCTCCATGAAGATCGTGGGCGGACGCGTCCATACCCAGTTAAATTCTATTTTAAATTCCAGCCGGACCTATTTACAGGATGCCGTCATCACAATGCGCGACGGGCGCTACTGCCTGCCGGTCAAGGCTGAGTATAAATCCCAGGTCCCAGGCATGGTGCACGACCAGTCCTCGACCGGTTCGACTGTATTTATCGAGCCGCTCGCGATCGTCAAGCTGAACAACGAACTGCGCGAGCTGGAAATCCAGGAAAAACGGGAAATTGAGTTCGTTCTGGCAGCTCTTTCCAGCCAGCTTATGCCTTACACCGACGCGATCCTCTCGGATCTTTCGATTCTGGCAGAGCTCGATTTCATTTTCGCAAAGGCAGCTCTTTCCCGCCACTATAACTGCGTGGAACCGAAATTTAACAACAAACGGTATATCAATATCAAGGACGGACGCCATCCGCTCTTAAATCCGAAACAGGTCGTTCCGATCAACATCTGGGTTGGCGATTCGTTTGACCTTCTGATTGTGACGGGTCCAAACACGGGTGGTAAAACCGTTTCTTTAAAAACCGTCGGACTCTTTACCCTGATGGGGCAGTCAGGACTCCATATCCCGGCATTTGAGGGATCTGAGCTGGCTGTTTTTGACAATGTATTTGCCGACATTGGCGATGAGCAGAGCATCGAGCAGAATCTGAGTACATTCTCCGCCCATATGACGAATATCGTTTCGATTTTAAATGAGGCGGACGCCAATTCGCTCTGTCTCTTCGATGAGCTCTGTTCCGGTACCGACCCGACCGAGGGCGCGGCGCTGGCGATTGCGGTTTTAAATTTCCTGCACAACATGACCTGCCGGACGATCGCAACCACGCATTACAGCGAATTAAAAGTCTTTGCGCTGACCGCGCCAGGCGTTGAAAATGCCTGCTGCGAGTTCAACGTCGAGACTCTCCGCCCGACCTACCGCCTGCTCATCGGTATTCCAGGAAAAAGTAATGCATTTGCCATTTCCCGCAAGCTGGGGCTGCCGGATTATATCATCGACGAGGCGAAAAACCAGATGGAGCAGAAGGACGAATCCTTCGAGGATCTGCTTGCCAATCTGGAAAACAGCCGCGTGACCATTGAAAAAGAGCGCGAAGAGATCGCCTCCTATAAACAGGAGATTGAAACGCTGAAGAACCGCCTCCAGCAGAAGGAAGAACGTTTCTCCGAACAGAAGGAAAAAATGCTTTCCAAAGCCCGCGAGGAAGCTCAGAAGATCCTTCAGGATGCGAAAGACACCGCCGATCAGACGATCCGCAACATCAACAAGCTTGCCAAGTCTTCTGGCGTCAATAAAGAACTGGAAGCCGAGCGGACCAAGCTGCGCGGCAAGATCCAGGATGTAGACAAGAAACTGGCAGTTAAGAAAACCGCCGCACCGAAAAAAACCGTTTCCGCGAAAAAGCTGCGTCTCGGCGATACCGTGCGCGTTCTCTCGATGAATTTAAAGGGAACCGTCAGCTCCCTGCCGAACGCCAAGGGCGATCTGTATGTACAGATGGGAATTCTGCGCTCCCTCGTCAATATCCGCGATCTGGAAATGGTCGAGGAAGCATCCATCACCGGACCGGGACTTTCCGGCACGCATACGGGTGGTTCCCGCGGATCCGGAAGCGGAAGCAGCAAGATCAAGATGTCCAAGTCCTTCAGCGTATCGCCGGAGGTCAACCTGATTGGCATGACCGTCGATGAGGCGATCCCGGTACTCGACAAATACCTGGATGATGCCTACCTGGCGCATCTTCCGCAGGTCCGCGTCGTACATGGTCGTGGAACCGGCGCTTTGAAAGCGGGCGTACACCGCCACTTGAAGAAATTAAGCTATGTCAAGGAATACCGGCTTGGCGAGTTTGGCGAAGGCGATACAGGCGTTACAATCGTGACATTTAAATAAGAAATATCCATAACTGTTCAGGTACTGAACAGTTACAAATATCCAAAAAAACAGGAGGAATCAACATGGCTGAAAAGCAGCGCATTCTCATCGTAGATGACGACTACAACATTGCTGAACTAATCTCACTTTACCTGACGAAAGAATGTTTTGAAACGAAAATTGTCGGAGACGGGGAAGAAGCTCTCCGGGTATTTCCCGAATTTCAGCCCAACCTGATTCTCCTTGATCTGATGCTTCCGGGCATCGACGGCTATCAGGTCTGCCGGGAACTGCGAAGTACCTCCCAGGTGCCAATCATCATGCTCTCCGCCAAGGGCGAAATCTTTGATAAGGTGCTGGGGCTGGAGCTGGGCGCCGATGACTACATGATCAAACCATTCGATTCGAAAGAGTTGGTTGCCAGAGTCAAAGCCGTTCTGCGGCGCTACCAGCTACCGGTGCAGATGCCTGCATCGTCCGTGACCGAACAGCATGGCAATTTTGTCGAATATCCGGATCTCATCGTCAACCTGACGAACTACTCCGTCATTTACAACGGACACTCGATCGAGCTGCCGCCGAAGGAACTGGAACTGCTCTATTTCCTCGCGTCCTCACCAAACCAGGTATTCACAAGGGAGCAGCTTCTCGACCATATCTGGGGATATGAATACATCGGCGACACGCGGACAGTGGATGTCCATATCAAGCGGCTCCGTGAAAAAATCAAGGGCAACGACAAGTGGGCGCTGACGACCGTCTGGGGGATTGGATATAAATTTGAGGTGAAACGGTAACTGTTAGTGAAGAACTGAACTGTTGCGTGAAGAGGTAACCGGAGGTTTACCATGAAATCAAACCACTACACACATTCTCTTTATTATAAACTACTGATCGGCTATCTCATCTTCGGTCTGCTTGGATTCATCACGATCGCGACCATCTCCTCTGAGATGACCTACCGCCATCTGGTGGAACGCGAATCGGAGGTCCTGTATGACGAGGCGACCATGATTGCCGACCGGTGCAGCAAAGCCTACGAGGGTAAAACCATCAATCTCGATTCGGCATACCCGCAGATCGAGGCGGTTTCCGCCTATCTGCAGTCGGATATCTGGATCCTGAACCATGAGGGCATCATCGTTGCGGACAGCAGCGGCAGGCGTACCGGCATCGCAATCGACGATTTCGACCCGACCGCACAGGGCAACCGGCTCTATTCCGTCGGGCAGTATTACAACCTGTTTGACAGCAAGGTACTCTCCGTTTCCGCCCCGATCACAGGCAATATGAATACCTACGGCTACATCGTGATTCATATGCCAATCCAGAACATTGAGACGGAACAGAATGGATTTCTGAATATTGTTTACATAACATCGAGCATCCTGTTCTTCCTATCCCTGGTGGTGCTTCTGGTATTTACAAAAGTGGTCTATTTCCCACTCAAAAAGATTACGGTCGCAGCCAATGAATATGCAGCCGGAAACCTGGCACACAATATCCCGATTACCACCCACGACGAGATCGGCTATCTCGCCAGCACATTAAACTATATGTCCAGCGAGTTAAATGAAATGGAACAATACCAGCACAATTTCATCGCGAACGTATCACACGATTTCTGCTCGCCGCTGACCTCCATCAAAGGCTATCTCGATGCAATTCTCGATGGCACAATCCCGCAGGAACTCTATCACAAATACCTGCACATCGTCATTTCCGAGACCGAGCGCCTTAACAAGCTGACCCAAGGCATGCTGACGCTCAACTCTCTGGACAGCAAGGGCTATTTAACCCGAACCAATTTCGATATCAACCGGACGATCAAGGATACCGCCGCAACCTTCGAGGGCACGTGCAGCGCAAAAGGCATCACGTTTGACCTGACCTTTGCGGATAGCATCCAGATGGTCTACGCCGATCTCGGAAAAATCCAGCAGGTTCTCTACAACCTGATCGACAACGCGATCAAATTCAGCCACGAGGATTCGATCATTTACATCCAGACCTCCATCCGGTATGAAAAAATCTTCATTTCCGTCAAAGACACCGGCATCGGCATCCCGAAGGACAGCCAGAAGAAAATCTTTGAACGTTTCTACAAGACCGACTTATCGCGCGGAAAAGATAAAAAGGGGACCGGACTGGGTCTTGCGATTGTCAAAGAGATTATTCAGGCACATGGGGAAAATATCGACGTTGTCAGCACCGAGGGCGTGGGGACGGAATTTATTTTCAGTCTGCCGAAGGCGACGGCGCTATAGCAAATTGAAACTGTCCAATCCCTTCGCAATTACAGCAAATCTTCCATCTGGCATCCCAGTGACCGTGCAAGCGCACGCACGGTTTCTGCGGATGCTTTTTGAATCTTCTTTTTTCCCTGTTCATACTGCTGAATACTCCGCAGCGTAACCCCCGATTGCTCTGAAAGATCCTTTTGGGTATATCCCGCCATCTTCCGGATCCGCCGCAACGCGTTTTTCCCCTGCTCTTTTCTTCGAATGATTCTGTCTGCCGCCTCAACAAATTTATCCTCTGGAGCTTCATGAAGTGCCGGATACATTTCCACAACCTCCCGGACCGGAAGCCCTGCTTCAATTTCTTCTCACTGTACCACTGATAATACGCCAGTATCCAGCCACTCCAATACTCTCTGGAACAGGTAAATTCTACCTGCGGTTCCGGCAGTTCGTCCTTTTTTCCCGCTTTTCGAAGCACTTCCTCCGCAAGCTCCGTTCCAGAAAAGCCGCTCACTACTCTTGGTACACCTTCCCCAAATTTTTCTGCATACCCGGTTGTAAGAAACAATTTCCAAAAATCTTCCAGATCCATCCCACAGGCATTGACCGCATAATCTGTCATTTCCCCCAGATTTCTCATCGCATCATCCAGATATTCAATCCCATAAGCGCTCATCCTCAGCCGACACCTCCCCTCGAATCAAATCCCGCATATAAATACCGTCGATATCATCCTCTTCCACCTTTTTCCGGTATGCATTTCTAGCTTGCTCATCCCTGGCTCTTCGTTTTACATAATATTCCACTGAATCTACTCCTTCATAAGAAAGAAAGTGTATCGCCTGAAATGCCTTCTGACTCTTTAATACATACTGCTCTCCCAATTTTCCCAACCGCATCGCATACGAAAGCTGCTCTAACGATATTTCATTATTTACAAACGCCCTTGCAAATGAAAAATACGAATCATCCGCCCGGTACCCAATCACCACATCATATCCGTCCACATCCGGGAGGAAATGTTCCAGCAGCCACTCTCTTCCCCGTTTCATGACCGCCGAAGAAAGGCGGATTTTCCGGTATTTCATCAAAATCGCCAGCCAATGAAGAACGCTGTAGTGCTTCTCCATCAAATTTAAAATCAAAAGACCGGTTTCATCCATTTCATACTGATTCACATAGCCGTCCTCCCGCTCGGCGCACGACCACTCCTTCGCCAGCTCCAGACTCTCCGTACAATAAAAGCCCTGTCCGTAGTCATTATAGACCTTTCCCTGACCATACATAGGAGTAGAAATAATTTCCAAGGAACCGTGATATAAAATTTTTCTCATTCTGAGGCAACCTCCTTATCTATTATGGGAGCAAGTAGAAACATGGGGTATATAAAAAATAGATTCGTTTTAATGAAAATAACTCTATAGAGATATTTTTATTAATATTATATCTCTATAGAGTTATTTAATCAATTTTTATTTCAGATCTTAAAAAGATATGCCACCTTACAGTAC
>ERZ791743.971-NODE-971-length-20399-cov-19.921943_pt1 | contig 20399 bp, 16 predicted proteins | sample MGYA00509952_ERZ791743 | MGnify/ENA primary metagenome ERZ791743 (study PRJEB30046, sample SAMN00792040) | human gut metagenome | study: EMG produced TPA metagenomics assembly of the A metagenome-wide association study of gut microbiota in type 2...
TATCCAGCCGCCAGCCGGGCGTGGCCGACGAGAGCGAAGCCACGCCGCGCCGCGCCACGACCGAAACCGAATGCAGCGTGTCGCGATGCAGCACATCGGTCTGTGCCAAAGCATTGACAGACAACACGCTGCAACCTCCGCAAAAGCACAGGCGCTGGAGAAAACGGGTAAAATATCCTGACATATCAGAACGGGTATCCTGGCCGAATCTTGCCGTCATGCCTGCTGCCGCCGGGCATACGTCCCGGCTTCGGCAATTCCGTCAGGAAAAAAGATGGATTTCACATTTCCGGCACCGCCCTTTCCTCGAGGGCCGCATACCACCGGTGGTTCCGCAACTTACGGCAGGTCTTCTGACTCGTCCTTCACCCGAACGCCTTCCCGCGTTCTCTCCCTTCATCGGGGAGAACACAGTGGCCTGTTCTCTCTGTTCGGGTCCACATGACAAAAAGGACACACAGCAGCGGGACTGTACGGGAGTCGCACCCGTTTCCCTTTTCACGCGCGCCCCGCCGTTCCGGTCCGGGCGCCACGCACCGTAATCGTCCGCAAAGTTACAGTTTTTTGCAGAAAATCCCGCCATCCCGCCCCGGAATATTCCTTCTCCACGCAAAGAGCCCCCGCCACAGCAGTGTGCCGATGCCCTCTCCGGCGGCCGGCAAACGCCAGACGCAATGAAACAGCGTCCCACCATCCGTCCGCCCCGGCAACGGGAGAGGGGAGACGGGAAAGCGAAAGGCACGCCGCCGTTCCCTGTCAAAGTGGCCTCAATTTTCCCATCAAGCCTTCCCCAAAAACAATCCTTACTTTCGTTTTTTCTATCCTTACTTTAGAAAAAACTAAACCTTGAACTGTTTTTCCTAAAGCCGGACTTGTTAAGCCACTGACCGTCAAGCGCCATTTTCCCTCCGGTATCCCTCTGCCGTTTCGCCTTGCCCATCCCAACTTTTATCCGTATCTTCGTAAGGCAAGCTACCGAAATAACCGAAAAATCCTCAAATGAATACAGAAAAGCAAATCATATCCCATTTATACCAAAATTCTAAAAACGGAAAATGGACCATACAAACGAACGAAGAGCACCAAAAAGGCGTAGCCGACCTAGCCACCCTATTTGCAGCTTCCTTCGGCCTACCGTCGTGGGGTAAAGCATTGGGACTTCTTCACGATAAAGGAAAGGAGCGCATAGCTTTCCAAAAATATATACGTATGTCCAACGGACTGCCCACCGACGGATGGAATAGTGGGGAAGAACATCACCACGCCTTTGTAGGCGGAATTCTGGCGCATGAACTGATGGGTAAGGATGTGATACAACTCTTGACCAATCCCATCATCTCCCACCATACCGGATTACACGATTGGGCAGAGGTGGAAGACGTCCTGCTGGAAAAACAGTTACCGCGCGAGATAAACAAAAGCGGCATCTCTATAGACAACAACCAACTCATCCAAGAATTCAAAAACTTCTGCCTCTCCTCATTCGGTACGGAATCCCAACATTTTCACCACCTCGTCCGTATGCTCTTTTCCTGCCTCATTGATGCAGACCGGCTCGACACGGAGCGTTTCATGGACAACGCATCGTGGCAAAAACGAGGAGGACACGCCACAATATCTGAACTACAGCCTAAACTGGAGAACTATTTGCAGACCCTGCAATCAGCTGCGGCCGACACTGCCGTCAATCGCCTCCGCAGAAAGGTTCTTGAGCAATGCATGCAGACAGCTACGGGCATGAAGGGATTCTATAGTCTGACGGTACCTACAGGAGGCGGAAAAACACTTTCTTCGCTGGCATGGGCCATACAACATGCCGTTACCCACTGCATGAGCCACATCATCATCGCTATCCCCTATACCAGCATCATTGTACAAACAGCCGGCCTCTTAAAGGAAATCTTTGGTGAAGAAAACGTGCTGGAACACCACAGTCACTTCAACCCTGACGATATCAAAAGCGAAAACGCAAGAGAAAAAGCAAAACTGGCCACCGAAAACTGGGATTACCCCATCATTGTCACTACTAACGTGCAATTGTTCGAATCCATGTTCAGCAACCATCCGTCCAATTGCCGAAAACTTCACAACATCGTCAATGCAGTGATTATTCTAGACGAAGTACAAACCCTCCCCATCGGATTTCTGCAGCCCATTGTCGATGCGATGAAAGCCTACCGGCAACTGTTCGGCGTCAGTTTTTTGCTGACCACAGCCAGCCAGCCTGTACTCAGTGGATTAATTGAAGGTGTCAACCCACAAGCCCGGTTTAAAGGTATCGACTCCATTACAGAAATCATTCCGGAAGATTTTGCCTTATACAATCAACTCCGCCGTGTAACCCTGCACATCGACCATACCGGCGATACTTACGACAACATTGCCGTGAAAGTGGCCAAACACGACCGGGTATTATGTATTGTAAATACCCGAAAAGATGCCAAGGAACTCTTTGACCGGTTACCAGATAATGGACTGAAATTTCACTTGTCAAGAATGATGTGCCCTGCCCACATAAGCCAAACCATCTCTCACATCAAAAACCTGCTGAAAAGTCCTTCTCATCCCATTCTCCGAGTGGTAGCTACCCAACTCGTGGAGGCTGGTGTTGACATAGACTTCCCTGTTGTGTTCCGTCAGGAAGCCGGACTCGACTCCATTCTGCAGGCTGCAGGCCGTTGTAACCGCGAAGGGAAAAACGCCCTGGGCCATACCTATGTATTCAGTCTTTCCGCAGAAAATCGTATTCCTTTCGGAAGTATGGCCAAAGCCAACGATGCACGGAAGTCGTTGCCAACAGACTGCGATTGGCTGGCTCCTACTACAATGGAAATGTATTTTAAACAATTATATTCTCGAGAAACGTTTGATACTAAGCATATAAAAGACTATCTTTACAAAATGAAGGAATTACAGTTTGCAAGCGGCGCCAACGCTTTCCGCCTGATTGAAGACGAAAATATCAGCGTCATTGTCAACTGGGAGAACAGTATGGATCTTGTGACGCAACTGAAAACATCGGGCCGCACTTATCCACTGATGAAACAACTGGCCAGATTTACCGTGGGACTTCGCCGTACAGACTTCCGACTATTGCAGGAATACGGCGCTGTAAAAGAAATAATAGAAGGCATATACATTGTGCCGGACTCTACACAATATGACAAACACACCGGACTCAGCCTGACCAACCACTGGCTACAGGAAACGCTCATGGTATAACCACCCGACAGCCATCTGCCGGAACACATATAAAAGACAACAGCAATCAAGCAACAACCATGGAATACACAGATAAAGAATATTGTCTGGAAATTTGGGGCGACTGGGCCTGCTTCACCCGTCCCGAGCTGAAAGTGGAACGCGTGAGCTACGATGTTATCACTCCATCAGCAGCCCGTGCCATTTTCGAAGCCATCCTGTTCAAGCGCTATGCCATGCGTTGGCAGGTGACGAAGATTGAAGTGCTCAATCCCATCAGATGGACCGCCGTCCGCCGGAACGAAGTGGGGGCTTTGGCCGGTAAGTCACCCATCTTCATCGAAGACAAGCGTCAACAAAAAAATACCCTGCTCCTAAGGGACGTGCGCTACCGCATTTATGCCCGGCTGGTATTTATTCCAGTGAAGAATCGGCCAAAGGAGGCCTTTGCCAAGCATCAGCCGGGGGATGACGAGAATCCCATGAAATACTACGAAATGTTTGAACGAAGAGCCCGACAAGGCCAGTGTTTCACACAACCCTATCTGGGCTGTCGTGAATTTGCCGCCCGCTGGAAATACATTGACCGACCCGACCGGGAATCACCTCCCCTTTCGGAGGACCGGGACTTCGGTATCATGCTGTATGACATGGATTTCGACAAAAATCCCAAACAGCCGGATGCCATGTTCTTCCGTGCCCGCATGAAGCAGGGCGTAATTGTCATACCCGATAAAGACAGCGAGGAGGTGATGAAATGATACTGAAAGCATTGTACGACTACTACCACCGAAGTAAAGACAAGTTAGCCCCCTTCGGATGGGAATACAAACAGATTGGCTTTATCATTGTTCTGGACAAGGACAGCCATTTCCTGCGATTTGAGGACAGACGCACGGATAAGAAAGCCGCTACGGAGTTCCTGGTCAAGAAAGGAGTTGGCAGGTCCAGTGCCCCTGTTGCCAACTATCTGTATGACAATAGCCAGTATGTATTCGGCTATTCCGAAAAGAAGGAGATGGACAACAAGGAAAAGAATGACGTACTCAAGTATTTCTATACGTTCAAGGACAAGATTAAGGACATATATGACCGCCATTCGGAACATAAGGACATGAAGGCTGTCTTTGCTTTTTACCAGCAGGAACCTGCTGAAATGTTAAAAGCCATGCAGCAAGACCCCCTATGGCCCGATATCCAGAAAAACCTCAACAAGAAATACTCCCTCTTCACCTTCCTTATAGAGGGAGAAACGGAAATCGTAGCTTCACGTAAGGAACTGATTGACCTGGACGAAGAAGAGGAAACAGGGGACAGCACGTGCCTCATCACAGGGAAACGGGCAAAAACGGTAGAAGTCACCACTGCCACCTCTATTCCGGGTAGCCAGGCCACTGCCAAACTGGTGGCTTTCCAGATCAATTCCGGATATGATTCCTATGGAAAATCAAAAGGGAACAATGCTCCCATTTCCAAAGAAGCCGAATTCGCTTATACTGCAGCTTTGAACCACATGTTACGTTCTGACTCCCGAAACAAATTCATGATAGGCAACCGCACTTATCTGTTTTGGGCATCATCCGACAGCGAAGCTGCAAAAGCCGCAGAAGAGAGCCTATTTGCCTTTTGGGGACGAACCGATAGCGAAACCGATAATCCCAATGAACGGATAGACCTTGTGAGACGGACTTTCATGGCCATCTATAACGGTCAGCTACACGCCAACCGTGACGACCGTTTCTATATTCTCGGTCTGGCTCCCAACTCCGCCCGCATTGCCGTCGTCTATTGGGCCGAACTCCCTTTGTGCGACTTTTCCAAGCGTATCAGTCAACACTTTCAGGACATGGAAATTGTGGACACCCGCAAAGACAAGAAGCCCTATATGGGTCTGCACTCCATACTCGGTACTGTCACACAGGGTGGAAAGTCCAGTGAAGTTACCCCCAATCTCCCCGATGCCGTGGTGAAAAGCATCCTTCAGGGACTGCCCTATCCAGCTGCCCTCTTCCAGGCCTGCCTCCGGCGCATCCGTGCAGAGCAAACCGTCAACATGGTGCGCGCTGCCATCATCAAGGCCTATCTCAACCGACTGAATGATTATAGCAACAACAAAAAAATAGAACCTATGTTAGACAAAGAGAATCAAAATCCGGGGTACTTGTGCGGACGGCTGTTTGCCGTATTGGACAAGATACAGGAAGATGCCAACAACATCCACACCATCCGTGAACGTTACATGAACTCCGCTTCCACTACTCCCGCCTCTGTTTTTGCAACCCTGCTCAACCTCTCCACCCACCATCAGGAAAAACTGAATGCCGGCCGACAAGTGTATTACGAAAAGTGGAAACAGGAAATCATCTCCAAAATGAATGCGGACGGATTTCCTTCCCACCTCGAACTTCAGGACCAGGGACGCTTCTTCGTGGGCTATTACCACCAGCGGCAGGACTTCTTCACGGGTAAGGACAATAAAGAAACTGAAAAGATAGAAAACCAACAAGAATAATCACACAAACAAATAAAGACATACAACTATGACTGAGATCAAAAACAGAATCGACTTCGTATATATATTCGATGTGCAGGACGGAAATCCCAACGGTGACCCCGATGCAGGGAACCTGCCACGAGTAGATGCAGAAACCGGCATGGGACTTGTCACAGACGTTTGTCTGAAACGCAAGGTGCGTAACTATGTACAAATGGCCAAGGAACTGGCTGACGGCTATGACATCTTCATCAAGGAAAAGGCCATACTGAACAACCTGATTGACAAAGCCCACGACAATACTGATGTCAAGAATGCTAAAGACAAAACTGAAGCCGCCCGCCAGTTCATGTGCAAAAATTATTACGACATCAGAACATTTGGTGCCGTTATGTCAACCGGCAAGAACGCAGGACAGGTGAGAGGGCCCATCCAGTTCACCTTTGCCCGCTCCATCAACCCCATCGCCGCCACAGAGCACTCCATTACCCGCATGGCGGTAGCTACCAAGGAAGAAGCTGAAAAGCAAGAAGGCGGAAACCGCACGATGGGACGCAAAGCCACTGTTCCCTATGGTCTTTACCTCTGCCACGGATTCGTTTCGGCCCATCTGGCCCGGCAGACAGGATTCTCCGAAGAAGACCTGACTCTCTTTTGGGAAGCGTTAAGGAATATGTTCGATTGCGACCGTTCAGCTGCTCGAGGGCTGATGAGTGCCCGGAAACTCATTGTGTTCCGCCATGACTCCATGTTAGGCAATGCTCCAGCCAACCAGCTCTTCGACCTTGTCAGCGTTCAGAAAACATGCGAAGGCGCTCCCCGCGCTTTCAACGACTACAGCATTGTCATCGACCGGGCAAATGTACCGGAAAATGTGAGTGTCGAAGAACTCATCTGAAATACGAAAGAATATGTATAGCGAAGACGAACTGCTTATGCTCTCGGGGATTCAGCACTATCGCTTCTGTCCCCGGCAATGGGCACTAATTCACATGGAACAGCAATGGGACAACAACCGTCTCACCATTGAAGGAGAAATCCTGCATAAACATGTGGACGACCCGTTCTACCGCCAAAAATGCGGCGAACGGATTGTCTTACGCTCGGTAAACATCGCTTCGCTTAAATTGGGACTCTATGGCATCTGTGATGCCATAGAGTTATCCCCATCAACATTGGCGGAAAATACTCTTCAACACCCCAGATACCCAGGCAGATGGGAACCGGTGGTGGTGGAATATAAACACGGTAAACCCAAACGTAATGAAGTAGACGAAGTACAACTGGCAGCACAAGTGATGTGCCTGGAAGAAATGTATGACATCCATATACCCAAGGGAGTCTTCTTCTATGGAGAACTCCGACACCGGGTTTGCGTGGAGATAACGGACAGATTGCGGAACATCGTCAAAGAGTGTGCACACGAAATGCACCGCTTGTTCCGTGAAAACCGTATCCCGAAAGCCATCTACGGCAAACACTGCGACAAATGTTCACTAAAAGATATCTGTCTACCGCAAACTACCATCAACTGTACGACGGCTACCACCTATCTCAACAAAAACCTATACACATGAGAAAGTTGCTGAATACCTTGTATGTGACCACTCCCGAAGCCTACCTCTCCAAGGACGGACAAAATGTTGTTGTTTCCGTCCGCCAGGAGGAAGTATTCCGTATCCCCGCAATCAACATAGAAGCCATTGTGACATTCGGATACATGGGAGCCAGTCCCGGTCTGATGAAACTATGCAATGACAACGGTATCTCACTCACATTCCTTTCACCTCACGGCCGCTTCATCAGCAGAATACAAAGCGGAACAAAAGGAAACGTGTGGTTACGCAAGCGGCAATACCAGTTATCAGATGACGCATCGTGGTCACTACACGTGGCCCGCCTCATGATTGGTGGAAAAATTCAAAATTACCGTAATATCCTGCGAAGATATATCCGAGATTACGGAGAAGATGGAGCCGTAGAACGGGCCGTACATCTACTCGAACAGGCTAAACGTAATGTATTGGTTGCACAGGACAAAACAACACTTACAGGACATGAAGGGATTGCCTCAAATGCCTATTTCGAAGTTCTACCCACCCTGATTCTCCACCAAAAGGAAGACTTCCCCTTTCACGGCCGTAATCGCCGACCGCCTAAGGATGCCGTCAATGCCATGCTCTCTTTTGCTTACACTCTGATTGCCAACGATACCACAGCCGCCCTTGAAACCATAGGACTTGACCCCTACATAGGCTTTTTGCATACATTAAGACCGGGACGTACCTCCCTGGCCTTGGATTTGATGGAAGAATTGAGGGCCTATCTGGGTGATCGCCTTGTCCTATCGCTCATCAACAAAAAACAGATTACAAAGAAAGACTTTCTCTTTCAAGGCGATAACGGAGTAGTCCTGACAGACAAAGGAAGAAATACCTTCATTACCGCCTGGCAAAACCGAAAGCGTGAAATCATTCAACATCCTTTCCTCAACGAAAAAGTAGAAATAGGATTGCTTCCATACATACAGGCTATGCTCATGGCAAGATACATACGCCAAGACATTGACGACTATCCTGTGTTCTTAATAAAATAACCCCAACCCCATTTGCAGTCCCATGTACATTCTGATAACCTACGATGTTGACACAACTAATAAAGAAGGAGCCCGTCGCCTGCGACAAGTCGCCAGAGCCTGTATAGATTACGGACAAAGAGTACAAAACTCTGTTTTTGAATGTGCAGTCACAGAAGCACAACTGTGCACATTGCAAAACACACTCAGCTCCATCATCAACCACCAAAAAGATAGTATAAGAATCTATCACCTACATCGCAGCCTCTCACGCCGCGTTGAAGTTATAGGTAAGGAAACAGCATACGATGTCAATGAAGTCATCATGATATAAACACTGCGAACCCTAAGTACTACACCCATCCCAGGCGATTCGCACATCCTGAAATAAAATATTTTACAAAAATAATAACTATATTAGCATTTTCTAAAATGCTAATATATCCATCTTTCGCAAAATATGCTACTTAAATAACTGATATTTAAGCATATTTTTTCATAATGGTCGCACCCCACGTGGGTGCGTGGATTGAAACGGCCGCAGCGATTCGAGGATGCCGGACAGTTCCGGTCGCACCCCACGTGGGTGCGTGGATTGAAACTGCCATGCAAGGCGCACAAGCCGGCTCTATGTTGTCGCACCCCACGTGGGTGCGTGGATTGAAACTAACTTGTTTTATTATCACACTGCAAATATACAGTCGCACCCCACGTGGGTGCGTGGATTGAAACGCCACTATGTCGCAAGATTCCGCGGATGAACTCGTCGCACCCCACGTGGGTGCGTGGATTGAAACAGAACGAAGGAGTATTTCTTTGAAGGCTTTGCAGAGGTCGCACCCCACGTGGGTGCGTGGATTGAAACCCGAAGCGCCAAACGATGGTAAGACTTACGGAAGGTCGCACCCCACGTGGGTGCGTGGATTGAAACTTCTATGATGAGGAAAAGCATGAAAAAGGCTGCGTCGCACCCCACGTGGGTGCGTGGATTGAAACAAGTCGGAGATGGAGTTAGCTTTAGACGTTGGGTCGCACCCCACGTGGGTGCGTGGATTGAAACCGTCGAAGGTCCCTCTTCAGGCCCCGCCCCCTACGTCGCACCCCACGTGGGTGCGTGGATTGAAACTCCATTTTTCAGCGCGTATTTCGTTCCGGCCGGGTGTCGCACCCCACGTGGGTGCGTGGATTGAAACTATGAAGCGAAAGTTCTGGCGGCGGGGAAGGCTGTGTCGCACCCCACGTGGGTGCGTGGATTGAAACAGGCCTTTGTCGTCATGGACGGACCGCTGGGCCTGTCGCACCCCACGTGGGTGCGTGGATTGAAACTCCATTTTTCAGCGCGTATTTCGTTCCGGCCGGGTGTCGCACCCCACGTGGGTGCGTGGATTGAAACTATGAAGCGAAAGTTCTGGCGGCGGGGAAGGCTGTGTCGCACCCCACGTGGGTGCGTGGATTGAAACAGGCCTTTGTCGTCATGGACGGACCGCTGGGCCTGTCGCACCCCACGTGGGTGCGTGGATTGAAACCAGCTGTCCGGACAGGAAGCCGGGACCGTCGGCCGTCGCACCCCACGTGGGTGCGTGGATTGAAACGATGAATTCGCCTTCTCTTCCTCGCTCATCTGCAGGTCGCACCCCACGTGGGTGCGTGGATTGAAACATGGACAACCGAGAGGATGCGGTCCTCCTGATGAGCGTCGCACCCCACGTGGGTGCGTGGATTGAAACATCTATGACGGAGGCGAATATATACGACAATCCGGTCGCACCCCACGTGGGTGCGTGGATTGAAACGCATTATATATTTTTCATCCATACAGGAATTTAAAAATATGTATCCCCCTAATAAAACAGAGTTTAAAAACAAACATACCAACATATTTTGTATTACATATATACCTCCAAAAGATGATAACTTTCCACCACGCCCCGGCAACGACAGGAAACAGGCCGGAGGAATGGCTCCGGAAACTGGCGCGGCATGTCTTTTCCCTTGACCGGGATGATCCCGTTCGGGCAGCAAAAAATGGGGATAAAGAAAAAAATCAAACATGTTTGCTCCTTTTGCGCCCGCCTTTTTCTATATTTGCAAAATATAGGATGCGGCTCGGCTATGTCAAATCCTGGAAACTTTGTTTCCGCTTTGCCATCGCGCTCGCCTTTCACTATGTTTGCATAACATAGGATGCGGCTCGGCTATGTCAAATCCTGGAAACTTCATTTCCGCTTTGCCATCGCGCCCGCCTTTCACTATGTTTATAAACCCCGGCAAGGCGAAGCCGCAGGGCTCTCTACTGAAAATCTGACGATGCAGAAAAGGACGGCGGACGCATAAGCTCCAGACCTTCCGACTGATTTTAACTTTGAAAAAACTGATTGTAATCTTTAACCGAAGTCTTGACATGAAAAGAAATAAGTCGTTGTACCTACTGACTTTGGCTATGGCTTTAACAGGCTGTTCGTCCAATGAAATCCAACTGGATACGGATGCGTTCGCTCTTGAACTGGATGAAACGGGAAGGGTGACGGGACTGATTGACAAAGTGAACGGAACCAATTATGTACCCGAGGAAGCTACTTCCCACTTGCTGCTCCTGCGGGTCGACACCACCTTTTATGAACCGCAGGCGGCCCAATGGCTGGACAAGGGACACACGCTGGAGCTGAAGTATCCGGAATGTGGAGCCACCGTAACGGTGAACGTTGATGCCTACGAAAAATATCTGAAGCTGGAAATCGCCGACTACCAGTCGGAACAGCCGGTCGACGTCGCGCTGTGGGGGCCGTATGCCACGAGCATCAGCCGCACGGTGGGCGAATGTGTCGGCGTGGTGCGCGACTCGCTCTATGCCATCGGCATACAGGCGCTCAACGCCAAGACGCTGGGAGGATATCCCAGCGAAGAATCGGACGTAACGCCTTCCTACAACATTTTTGCTTCCACCTCGCTGGTGGATGTAGACAAGGACGTGAAGGTGCTCTACCGCGGACAGACGGCCATGCACAAGGACTTCGGCAGCGTGGTTCAGGCTTATTGCCGCAACCGCGACGAAGACCGCGTCATTGCCAACTGGCATCACACGCACTATGTGTCGCCGGCTTATGCCGACGGCGGCATCGTCGGTTCGAAAATCGCCCTGTTCGGCTGCCCGGAGCCTGAAACGCTCGACTACATCGAAGCCATCGAGCTGGGCGAGAACCTGCCGCACCCCACGCTCGACGGCGTATGGGCCAAAAAGTCGCCGGTGGCCAGCCAAGCCTACATCATCTATCCCTTCAACGAAAACAACATTCACGAAGCGCTTGCCTTCACGAAGAAAACCGGCCTGAAATATCTCTACAACGGCGGTCCTTTCGCCGAGTGGGGACACTTCGCGCTGAATCCCGCGGCCTTCCCCTCCGGATGGGACGGACTGAAAAAGTGTGTGGACATTGCCGCGGCCGAAGGCATCAAACTCGGCGTGCACACGCTCTCCAACTTCATCACGACGAACGACCCTTACGTAACTCCCGTGCCCGACCGGCGCCTGGCCATGGTGGGGGCCTCCACACTGACCCGGGACATTGACGAGGCCGCCGGAGAAATAGAGATTGCCGACCCCACGTTCTTCAACCAGATGGCCAACAACAATCTGCACGCCGTACGCATCGGCGACGAACTGGTGCGCTACGAGCGGGTGAGCGAAACGGCGCCCTGGAAACTGCTGAACTGCACACGCGGCGCCTGGGGCACCCGGGCTGCGGCACACAGCAACGGCGAGGAAATCGTGAAACTCATGGACCACGGCTACAAGACGTTCTTGACCAACACGGAGCTGACGCTGGAAATGGCCCGCCGACTGGCCGACCTCTTCAACCAGACCGGCATAAGGCAGATTTCCTTCGACGGACTGGAGGGATGCCACTCCACCGGCATGGGCGACTATGGCGTCAACCTGATGATGCAGGAATGGTATAGCCATCTGAAACCGGAATACCGCGACAACATCAACGATGCCAGCATGACCACCCACTTCAACTGGCACATCTTCACGCGCATGAACTGGGGCGAGCCCTGGTATGCCGGCTTCCGCGAAAGCCAGGTGACCTACCGCCTGATGAACCAGGACTTCTATCGCCGGAACCTCATCCCGTGCATGCTGGGCTGGTTCAAACTGGACGCCAACACTTCGCTGGAGGACATCAACTGGCTGCTGGCCCGCTCGGCCGCCTTCGACGCCGGCTACACGCTCGTGACCGACGGGGCGAAGGTGGCGGCCAACGGACAGTCGGAAGCCATCATCACCGCCATACGCGAATGGGAAAAGGCACGGCTGGGCGATGCCTTCCCGCCCGAACTGAAAAAGGAAATGGAGCACCTGGCCAACGAATATGTGCTGGAAGCCACCGGCGCGGACAGCTGGAACCTCTATGCCTGCCAGCCCGTGCGGCAGACGCACCGGAATGCCGCCAGACAACCCGGCGAACCGGTCGTTTCCAAATGGACCTACAATAACCGCTACGAACGGCAACCGCTGCGCTTCCTGCTGAAGGCCAACGACACCGTTGACGGACTGACGCTGGAGATAGGCAACTTCTCTACGGTGGAGATTCCCGTAACGCTCCAGCCCGGGCAGTGGCTGAAATATGACGGCGGCGACGCGTTCACCGTGTACGACGGCAACTGGAACGCCCTGCAAACACTCCCGGCCAAGGCTGCGGCGCTGGTAGTGCCCGAAGGGGAAACCTCTCTCAACTTCAGTTGCCACTTCGCCAGCCCCGAGGATACGGACAAAGCGGTGACGGCTGAATTCAAGACTTATTCCCAACCGGTTCATCTGGAAATCAGCAACCCCCGCTTATGAAACGAATCTTCGCCTTCCTGTTTCTGCTGGCACTGACAACAGCCGGCAAGGCAACGCCGGCTCCCGAAGCCCTGCAGCGGAAAAGCCTGAAATTTGCCGTCATCTCCGACCTGCACCAGGACATCATGCACGATGCGCCCAAACGCCTGACCGACTTTCTGCAGGCGGCCAAAGACCAGGAAGTGGACTTCATCATCAATCTGGGCGACTTCTGCCAGGTGAAAAAGGAAAACGCCGCCATCATGAAGATGTGGAACGGCTACGACGGGGAAAAGCATCTGGCACTGGGCAATCACGACATGGACAACTGCTCGAAAGAGGAATATATCCGCTTTGCGGGCATGCCCGGCCGCTATTACTCCTTCGACAAAGGAGACTTCCACTTCATCGTGCTCGACCCCAACCACGTGTACGACGGCAAGAAATACATTCCCTATTCCCACGGCAATTTCTATGTGGATGCCTCAAAACGGGAATTCATTGACGAGGAACAGATGGAATGGCTGAAAAACGACTTGCGCAACACGCAAAAACGCTGCATCCTGTTTTCCCACCAGTGCCTGGAAAACGTGGTGGGCAACCGGACGGCCGTACGCGCCATTCTGGAAGACGAAAACCGGAGGGCAGGCTTCCGCAAGGTGGTGGCCGCCTTCAGCGGGCACAGCCACACGGATTACATGAAGGAAATCAACGGCATTGCCTATATCCAAATCAACAGTGCCTCCAACCAGTGGGTGGGCGACGCCTACCAATGCCCGGAGCGCTTCTGCAAGGAAATCAACCGGCAGCGGCCTGCACTGAAGTTCGTCGTGCCCTATCGCGACACCTTGTACGGCATCGTAACCGTCAAGCGCTCCGGACTGCACGTAAAGGGCGTGAAAAGCACGTTTATCCCGCCCACGCCGCAGGCACTGAACATACCGGCCGACTTCTTCCCCTTCCCGCTCGTGCCCCGCATCAGCGACTATCAGGTGGACTTCTAAGCCGGCCCCGACGGCCATCGGGAAAGGCTGCCCGCCTTTCTCTTTCCCCCAGAAAAACACTCAGTACTTTAGGAAAAACACTCAGTACTTTAGAAATTTCTATCGGTACTTTAGAATTTTCTGTCAGTAGGATTGTGAAACCGTGATGCGGCAAACAGCATACAATGGCTCCGTTGGGGATAAATCATTATACCAAACTCACGTTAGCGGACACGAACGGCGCGGCCGGGAAACTGCTGAAAGTTTCCCGGCCGCGCCGAATCTTTTTCCACCTCTGCCCCGGTCTTGCGGGGTGGGGCAGGCCACTCCTTCACGCCGCAGCGCTTAATCGAGCGTCAGCGGAATGCCGCGATAGAAGTCGAGTATCTTCGTACGGAATATGTAGTCGTATTTGGCCTGGATACGTTCCGAAACCGCCTTCATCCAGCCCGTGCGCGACTCATTGTATTCCGTCGCGTTGGCCTTTCCTTCGTTATATTTTTCCTTCATTAGGAGGAAAGAGGCTTCGGCAGCCTGGTCGGCCGTGACGCTGCTCTCGTAGCGGGCGGCAGCTCCCACGGCATTGTAGTAAGCCTGCTGTATCTCCTTATAGAGCTTTTTCTTGCTGTCCTCCAGCTGCCACTCCAGATTGAAGCGCTGGATGCGGGCACTGCGCACCTGATTGCGGGTGGCCAGGCGGTTGAAGATGGGAATGCTGAGCTGCAGACCCACGTACTGGCTGAAATTGTCGCGCAACTGCGACCCGAAAGCGGGACTGTATCCTTTCGAAGTATTATAATAGCTGGTTCCCAGTCCGGCGCTCAGGCTCAATTTGGGATAGTAGCCACTCTGCGCTATACGAATGGAGTGGTCGGCCCCTTCCAGACGATATTGGGCAGCCTTGATGGCCGGTTTGTTCAGCAGCGCGTCATTGTAGACGACGGCCGGAGCGGCAATGCTGCTGAAGTATTTCTGCGGGTCGCCCTTGGGAGCAACGACCGACAGACTGTCGGGCGAAGGCAACTCAAGCAGCTGGCTGAGGTCGAGCAGGGCGAGCTGGCGGTTGTTGTCGGCCTGCACCGCCGAGAGCTGGTCCTGCGCCACACGCGCCTGGGCTTCGCGCCATTCCGCCTCCGAGGCTTTCCCGTTGTTGTAGAAAGCCTCCTTCTGCTGCAGGAGCAGGCGGCTCAGTTCGAGCTGCTGGCGTGCCACATCGGTCAGCTCTTCATTGAAAAGCACTTGCAGATAGGCTGACGCGACCTGGATGCTGATATCTTCGCGAGCCTTGTTGAGGTCTTCGGTGGCCGCCTTGAGGTTGAGCCGCGCCAACGCGATGTTGTTGGGTATCTGCATACCGGTGAAGAGCGGCACGCTGGTGCCGAGATTCATCGAAGTGTTCTGCGTATTGACGCTCTGGTAAGTATTGTTTGCCTGAAGACTGCGGCCGAAGTGGAATGAATAGCCGGCATCGGCCGATACCTGCGGCAGGCGGCTCCAACGGGCCGTATTGAGTTCCACCTCGCTCTGCTGGCGGGCGGCTTCCTGCTGCCGCAGGGTGAGATTATTGTCGATGGCATGACGGATGCACTTCTCAAGGCTCCAGGGTTGCTGGGCGCCGGCAGGCAGCAGGGCCGGCAGCAACAGGGCGGTAAGGATAAGGGTTCGTTTCATGGCTGTGAAAAAAGGAATAATGATTTTGACTGACGCAAGGGCTTCGCGCAAACTTACTGTTCCTGCTTGATGCCTCTTACCTTTTCGTTCCCTTTGAGACCTTTCTTCACTTCCACCCGCAGGCCGTCGCTGACGCCGGTAATGATGTTGCGGCGCTCAAAGCGCTGCTGCGGCAGACTGTCGGTCAGCACATAGACAAAGGTGGAGTCGCCATTGAATTCCAACGCGCTCTCGGGCACGTTAATCACGCTGTCGGCACGCAACAGTTCGATTTCGGCATTGGCACTGTAGCCGGAGCGGATGGTAACGCTGTCGGGCACGGTGATGGCCGCCTTGATTTCAAACTGGGTGGCACCGTTGTTGTCGATGCTCTTGGGCGAAATGTATTCCAGCCGCGCGTCGAAACGCATGTTCTGCAGCGCACCGATGGTGATGCTGACCGGCGTGCCGGTATGAATGCGCCCCACTTCCGTTTCGTCAATATTGCCGCGGAAAATAAGGTCGCCCATGTTGGCTACGGTGGCAATGGTGGTACCGTCGTTGAACGTATTGCTCATGATGACGGAGTTACCCACCTTGATGGGCACGTCGAGAATGAGACCGTCGATGGTGGAGCGGATGAGCGTGCTGCTGAACGAGGCGCTGCGCTGCGTGATGCCCTCCTTGATAATCTCCAGATTATCCTTGGCCGACTGTATCTCCTCGCGGGCCTGCTTGGCCGCCAGCAGCGTCTTTTCGTATTCCTCGCTGCTGACCAGTTTCTTTTCATAAAGGGTCTTCATTCGCTCCAGGTCGGTTTCGGCCTGCTTGCCGTTCATTTCGGCCAGACGCACCCGGCTTTCGGCCGAATTGAGCTGCCCGAGTTCGGGAATGACCTTTACCTTGGCAATGACTTCTCCTTTCTTGACCGTTTCGCCGGCTTCCTTGTACACCTCAGAGATGATACCCGAAATCTGCGGCTTTATCTGTATTTCGTCACGGGGTTCGATTTTTCCGGTAGCCACGGTCGTCTGCACGATGTCCGACTGGGTGACGGGCAGCACGGCGTAGCTCACCTCGCGCGGCTGCGACTTCTGGTAAAGGAACACGAAGGTGCCGATAAAGAGGAGGGCCGTCAGGACAAGGGCGGCAATTCTGAAGAACTTTTTCATATCGCTGATTTTGCTTTTGTTTTTTTCATAATAAAGGGAATGGGAATGCGGAGAGAGGGCGCGGCGCTATTCATCGCGGATGGCCTCAATCGGTTTGACGGCCATGGCGCGGAAGGCCGGTGCAAGGCCGGCCAGCAGGCCGAGCACGAGCAGCAGGAAGCAGGCACCGACGGCACCGCCGAAGCTAATCTGGAAATGGGCGGTCGACGTGGGCGTAGAAGCCACCTGCTCCACGGCGTTGAGCAGCAGCACGGCCACACTGATGCCCGTCATGCCGGCTATGGAGGTGAGCACCATGCTCTCCGAGAGAATCTGGAACAGAATGTCATTGGGACGTGCCCCGATGGCGCGGCGGATGCCGATTTCGGCCGTGCGCTCCTTGACCGTGACCATCATGATGTTGCTCACGCCGATGGCTCCGGCCAGCAGGGTGCCCAGTCCGACCATCCATCCCAGCACGCGGATGCCGGAGAAGAGATTGTCCATCATGCTGAACATCGCCTCGGCATTGATGCAGAGGATGGCCTGCTTGTCTTCGGGATGAATGTCGTGCAGGCGCTTGAGGACAGCCTCCACCTTTTTCTCCACTTCGCTGACGGCATAGCCCTTGCGCACGGTGTAGCTGAGCATCTGAATCTTGTTGCCGTAATTGTAATGCTGCTGCATGGTGGTAAAGGGCACAATGAGGGAAGTTTCGGCCTGTCCCTGCACCGACATGTTGCCGGCCGCCATGTTGACGCCCACCACGCGGTAGTGGATGCCGTTCACCTCGATGCTCCTGCCGCAGGGGTCGCTCTTGTCGGGGAAGAGGGTTTCATAAAGGCGACTGCCCAGCACACACACCTTCCGCCGGAGCCGGATGTCCATCTCGTTGATGTAGCGTCCCATGGAAATCTGCGGTTCCTCAATGGCCACATATTCCGGATAAAGCCCCTTGAGCGTACCCGTTATCTTGTTTTCGTTGCGCACACAGTTGATGCCCCAACGGGTGATGTTGGGACTGACCACTTCGATTTCGGGCACGTTGCGGCGCAGGGCCTCGACGTCCAGATTGGTCATTTCCCAGGTGCGCCCCTGCCGGAATCCCTTGTAGGCCTTGCCGGTGGGCATGGGCCCGATGAAGCCGGAGTTGGTGGCAAAGCCGCCAAACTGCCGGGAGAGCAAATCCTGCACACCCTGCACGCCGCCCATGAGCGCCACGAGCATGAAGATGCCCCAGAAGATGCCGAAGGCCGTCAGCAGGCTCCGGGTCTTGTTTCTGGTAATCGTGAGGATAATTTCCTCGCATGTGTCCCAATCCAGTCTGAGCATAGGAAAGTTAGATGAGGTTTCAGTCGGCCCTGAGTGCTTCGATGGGCCTGATTCGGGTGGCTTTCAGCGCCGGGAAAAGTCCGGCCAGCGTTCCTGCCACGATGAGGGTAAGGGTTGCTTCTATCGTAATACTGATGTCGACCGTAGGATTCTCAAAGAAAGTCATCGAGAAAAATCCGGCATCCATCACCTGCTTGCCGCCGACAATGTTCATGTATTCCGTGGCGGCCACCCCGGCCACCATGCCCAGGTAGCCGAAGAACGTCGTGATGGCCACGCTCTCGGTGATGATGAGCCAGAGTATGGACGCCGGCTTGGCGCCGAGCGCCTTGCGGATGCCAAACTCGTGCGTGCGTTCGCGCACCGTAATCAGCATGATGTTGCTCACTCCGACAATGCCGCTGAGCAGGGTGAAGATACCGATGACCCAGATGCTGATGTGAAGGGTGCGGGTAGCCTGGAGCTGTTGCAGATATTGCGTAAAGCGGTTCCATATCCAGATGGCTCCGTCGTCAGTGGGGTCAAAACCGTGATGCAGGGCGATGGCGGCACGGTAGCGGTTTTCAAAGGCTTCGTTGTCGGCCTCGTTGGTCAGGCCGCGCGTGCTGAACAGGATATTGCCCACCTCGTCGCCCTTGTTGTAAATCAGTTGCAGGGTGCTGAACGGCACATAGGCCGAAGGCGAAAAACGGTTTTGGTCGAGATAAACGCCCACGACCTTATAAATCACACTGTTGGCGTGCAGCAACTGCCCCACGGCATTCCCGTTGGGAAAGAGAATGTCGGCCGTTTTCCGGTGGAGCACCACCACCTTGCGCCGTTCCTCCAGGTCGCGCCGGTTGATGAAGCGGCCTTCCTCCATGTGCATGGCCTCCATTTCGCTGAAGTTCGGGTAAACGCCGTTGACGGTCAGGCTCACGCTCTCCATGCCGTGCGTAAGCGTCGTCTCAATGCTGTTGGTGGCGCCGAGGTCGCTCACCTGTCCGGGAAAGGAGCGGCGGGTAATGTCCACGTCCACCGGGTTGAGCGCAATGAAGCGTCCCGCATTCAGACCGTTGTAGGCCTTGGTCGTGAAGTCGGGATACACCTTCATCGTGTTCATCTTCATGTCGGCCGACTGGTTCTCAAAGGCATTGAGCAGTCCGTTGCCGGCACCGAGCAGGACAATGAGCATAAAGATGCCCCAGGCCACGGCAAAACCCGTGAGCGCCGTGCGCAGCTTGTTGCGCATGATGGTTCCGTAGATTTCTTCCAGCAAATCGTGCATAGCCGTCGTGTCCGTTTACTTCATGAATCCGTTTTTTCCGAAGGGTGAGGCGTTGTGGTCGATGTTGTCCTCAATGCGTTCGATGACTCCGTCCTTGATGTGGATGATGCGGTTGGTCTGGTTGGCCACTCCGCTTTCGTGCGTGACGATGATGATGGTCAGCCCCTCCTTGTCGTGCAGTTCCTTGAGCAGGTCCATCACCTCCACCGAGGTTTTGCTGTCCAGCGCGCCTGTAGGCTCGTCGGCCAGGATGATTTGCGGCCGCGTGATGAGGGCACGCGCGATGGCCACACGCTGTTTCTGTCCGCCGGAGAGCTCGTTGGGCATATGGTGGGCCCACTCCTTGAGACCGAGTTTCTCCAGATACTGCAAGGCCAGCGCATTGCGCTTTTTCCGGCTCACCCCCTGATAATAGAGCGGCAGGGCCACGTTCTCCAGCGCGTTCTTGAAGGAAATGAGGTTGAACGACTGGAAAATGAAGCCAATCATGCGGTTGCGGTATTCGGCCGCCTTCGTTTCGCTCAGATCCTTGATGAGTACCCCGTTGAGGCGGTATTCGCCGCTGTCATAGTTGTCGAGAATGCCCAGAATGTTCAGCAGGGTGGATTTGCCCGAACCCGATGCGCCCATGATGGAAACGAACTCGCCCTTCTCGATGTCGAGCTCAATGCCCTTGAGCACATGCAGCGGTGCGCCGTTGTGATAGGTCTTATGAAGATTCTCCAAATGAATCATGACGGAAGTCGCGTTATTTTCACAATAGCTGCCGCCTGCGGCGGAAGGCACCATACGCGTGCCCAACCGGGAAACGACAGCGATGTATTTGATAATAAAATCTCTGCAAAAATACTGAAAAATGTGAAAGCGGCCATTAGTGTCCACTAAAAAATCATAGAAGTTCTTTGAAATAATTGAAATTCAATT
>ERZ791743.1000-NODE-1000-length-19827-cov-20.557253_pt1 | contig 19827 bp, 18 predicted proteins | sample MGYA00509952_ERZ791743 | MGnify/ENA primary metagenome ERZ791743 (study PRJEB30046, sample SAMN00792040) | human gut metagenome | study: EMG produced TPA metagenomics assembly of the A metagenome-wide association study of gut microbiota in type 2...
GCTCAGGTACTTAAAAAAAATATTTTATAATAGTGTTGCGGAATTAAGGTTTATCTATATCAGATACAAACTGATTGTAGAAAAGTCCTCCAATCCCCTTTTTATTACGTAGTTTTAAAAGTTCAAGTGTTTGTGCTGCATAAATCTTATCTGGGTAATGTGCGGCCGAAACAATTTCGTCTTTAGTTTCTCCTTTGGCAAATAATGCCCATTTGGATAATATCCGGTCGTGTTTAATACCGTCTTTTTCATAAAAACGATCGAGCTTTACGATAAAGTTACTTTCGTTGATAGGTACGGAAAATTTGAATCGGTCAAGAGCAACAACATCTTCATACGGACAAACTTCACCTAAGTAGACAGGAGTAGAATCAGAGGATGTATAACCTTTGATGATTACAAATTTATCTGTAATTTCTATGTTGGATATTTGGCAAGGGTAGGATGTGGATAGATAAGTTTTTAACTGGTTTTCAAATTGAATATCTTTTTCTGGGTAAATAGCAGATTGTTCTTTGGGGATGTCGTCGTTGCAGGCTGTTGTAATTAAAAATATGCTGCAAAAGAATAAGGTAGAAAGTCTTTTTACATTTAGCTCCATTGGATAAAGTTTAGTTTAGTAATTTTTCCTATTGTTAAAATGAGAAGAGTGGGGAAATACTGCATCTCATTTTTTCATGAAAAGAAAATAAATGTATAGGAAACGTATAAAAATAACACAAAAAAGAAGAAAACTTTATCTGGTGAAAATAATATGAAAACAAAAAGAGGCTGTCCCAAATAAACTTTGAACTATTCCCCTAAAGTCGTATGTATAGCTTTTGAGGACAGTTTCTTATGAGACAGTCTCTTTTTCCAGCCTATCCTGCAAGTGGTCTACATCGAACAAAAGAAAGTAACCAGAAACGGTACACTGAAATCGACTACAAAACCATGGAATACCGATACAATTACAAATTCCTGTCCGGCACAACGGGTGATAATAGGCAGTGTGGTATCCATGGTAGTCGCCCCACCCGATGAGATAGGAGCCAGATTGCCAAACCAGCGCACCAGTAAAGGAGCACACAGCAAAGTGATAATTTCCCGTGAAATATTGGACAGCAAGGCAATGGTGCCTAACTCCGCTCCCCTGTACTCCGTAATAAAAATACTCGAAAGAGAATAATATCCAAAGCCGGAACCTACAGCCATACAGTCGGTCAGGCTCCGGTGAGGCAACAACAGACTGACTGCTGCCGCTCCAGCCAATGTGCCCAATATTGTCATCAGCGGAAGGAAAACCAGACGAGGATTTAGGGCACAGAAATTACGTATGGTCTGCGGATCGTTGCCTATACTTAAGCCCACACTGAACATCAGAGCACACAACGCATAAAAACTCAAGTTGCTCTGCTGAAAAGATGCAGGAATCCAGCCACACATACCGGCTATTGTACCCAGTACAAAAAAGCCGACAATAATCAGACTTCCTTTCATTGCTCTGCCCCCTTTCTTCCATAGAGTACCTTCCACAGTCCCCATGCGCAAACACAACTTCCCAATACACAAGCCAAGGTAATCACTACAGCCTCTACTCCCAAAGTATGCAGATTTTCCATAATACGGCGATTCCCGCCTACTTCTGTCCCTAACAAAAACAGCAACAGCCAGATCAGTGCCGTAATAACCCGATGCACTCCCGTCATCCGCTGTTTCCTCAAGAGGAAGCCCAATGCAATCCCCCCTATCATGATACTAATCACTGTAAACATGCCTTCTACCGATTCGTTTAAACTGAAATGCAAAGATAGAAGAATAAAACGAGAGTTACGCTGCTCTACTTTATAAGTTACCGCCAGTCCTTACAGGTAAAAACTCCAGTACTCACCCGATAGTAGTAGAATTTTTTCATGGAAAAAGTACAGTACCGACTAGAAAGGAGTATTTAAAGTAAAAGCAGGAGTAAAATACGGTACAAACAATAAAGAGATAAATCTACATTATTTGCTTTACACCCCACCTGTCACATCTTCCTGCAAAATGAAAGAAAAGACCTTCCCTTTTCAGACAAAATACTCCCTGTCTATCCTATTTTTTCTAATTTTGCCTCAAAATTCGTAAAATGAGAAAGATAACCCACTATATTCTGTACATTCTGATTGCTTTTACAGCCCTTTTGAATATCCAATGCAGCGGAAACGGCAAGGAGAAAACACCGCTTCCGGAACTGGTTCATGCAGAATCCGTGATGTTTGACCACCCGGACAGTGCGCTTCATATTCTGGAGGCCATGCCGATGCCTTCAGCACGCTGGGATAAGGAGAACCATGCGCTGTGGTGTCTGCTGGTGACACAGGCAAAAGTAAAACAGCTGATGAAAATATCCTCTGATTCCCTCGTGAGAATAGCATACGATTATTACAAGCCAACAAACAATGCCCGAAGAAAGGCAATAGCAGCCTTATATATGGGTTGTATAAATTATGATCTTGGGAATATAGAAGAAGCGATGCAGTATTATCTGGAGGGTAAAACGGAAGTGGATAAGACGGATGATTATAAGACCGGATATCTGATAATGTCTTCTTTGACAAATCTCTATTTATTCCGTGATTTTGCTGATTATGCACTTGATGCTTGTATGAAGGCATACGATTATGCCGTGAAGGACTCCAACAAGCGGTATCAGATGGCCTCCTTAAAATTTTTGGCCAGGGTTTATTGTATTTCCAATAATTTACCAAAGGCTATAGAGATTTACAAACAGTGTATTGATATAGCTTTAGATATTGGTTTTGAGAATAATGAATATTATTATAATTTGCAGAAAGAACTAGCTTCAGTATATACTAACAGCCATGATTTTACTAAATCAATGGATATTCTAAAATCTTTTCCACAAAAACAGCAGCATTATTTATTGATTGGAGCAAATTATTTAATGATTAATGAATATGATTCTGCATATCTTTATTTGAATAAAGCCCTGACTACAAATAATATTTATACTAAGAGAGCAATATACGAGTATTTGTATGAATTGGGTGATACTTCCAAATACCGTAAATATCTGAAAACCTACTGTGATTCACTTCTTTTCTATACCGACTCTGTCATGTCCTTAGATAAAGGCAAGGAAATTATCGCATACAAAGAGAAGTACGACCATCAGAAACTCATTACCGAACAGCAGCGTCTGAAGCTGGAAAAGGCAGATGCACAGCGTATGATGTTCATCATCACAATATGCCTTATTGTGGCTATAGCTGTCGTAGCTTACCTCTATCAGAAACGGCTTGTGAGAAAGGAAACCACCATCCGCAAACAGTCGGAACAGCTACAGGACTACATGCTTCAACTGCACGAATACGAGACACGTCTCATGCAGAACAACCGCTACATGGAGGAACTGAAGGAACAGCTGTCCAGTCAGGAAATGAACTCTGAAGAACTGCATGAATACCGTGAACAGATAGACAGCCTTCAGGTTGAGAACAGCAGGCTGTCTGAAAAGATAAACTCTCTTCAACATCATATTAACGACTATTCTTCCAAACTGGATAAGGCCAGACGGGAGGCAGATAAGTTCCGCAACTTATCGGAAGAAAATCTCTACCTGAAGCAGCGTGAACGTGTGCTTGCCGACTATGTGGCAGACAACGACAGACTGGTGAAGGAACTGAGAGAGAAATGCCGAGTGCTGGAGAACAAGGAATGGGAGGCATTAGAAGATGTGTGCGAAAGTGTATACGGCAATTTTATAACCCGCCTGCAGAGTTTCTGCCCTACACTGACGAAGCAGGAGCTTCATCTGTGCGTGCTCATCCGCCTACGTTTCGGCAATGCCCAATTGGCAACTATTTTTGCAGTATCACCTGCTTCCATCTCACAAAAAAAGTTCCGGTTGAAAAAGCACATCAGCGAATCACTTAAAAACGGACTCCCGGAAGAAATGACACTCGACAGATGGATAACAGAATTCTGAACAGACTGTTTATCAGCCTCATCAGGCAGAAAATGTCATCATCACTTCACGTAATAGGTGATAACTTTTTTTTATGAAATCTTCTCAATAATATATTATACATTTGCACAAAGAAATCAATTCAAAAGCTTATGTATAAATCAATCTTTCGTCCTTTACTCTTCCAGATCGACGCGGAAGACATTCACAACAAAATCGTTAAATCACTTCAATTTTATCGTTATCTCACTCCGGTAAGAAAGATTGTCAGATCATCATGTCACACCGAAACAGCCGGATGGAAATGGAAAAATCTCACTTTCAAAAATCGCGTCGGATTATCAGCCGGGTTTGATAAAGCAGCCAACTGCTTTGATGAACTTAGTGATTTGGGCTTCGGTTTTATAGAAGTAGGTACCGTAACACCAAAAGAAGTAAAAGGAAATCCATGCCCACGCATATTCCGCTTACCTAAAGATCAGGCTCTTATTTCACGAACCGGATTTAATAATCCCGGGAAAACCGTATTCTTACAAAACCTAAAAAGGAAACAATCCGGAAAATATATTCTGGGTATCAATATCAATACCAATCATCCGGACAATACAGAGCAGGCAATGACAGATATCTTAGATTTATACCATACATTCGACAGATATGCCGATTATTACACCATAAACTGGGGAAGTATTGCTCCGGAAATCTTAGGACCGATACTTTCTACTCTATTACAAGACAAACAAGCATACAAGAAGCCGGTTTTCCTGAAATTGCCAGCCGATCTTACTCTTGAGAAAGTAGACGACATTATCAGCTTTGCCATCCAACATCATATCGACGGCTTTATTGCATGTGGCCCCAGTCAGGACCGTTCCTTGTTCACCCATTCAACCCAAACTGAGATAAAGAATATAGGTGCAGGAGGTATCAGCGGATTGCCGGTTTTACAGAAATCGACAAGAATAGTAAAATACCTGTCTGAACATGCTCCCAAAGAGATGTTGATAATCGGTGCCGGTGGTATCATAACTCCTTCGGATGCGCAGGCCATGCTGAAGGCAGGAGCTCATCTGGTACAGATTTATTCTGCATTTATTTATGAAGGTCCCTACATTGTAAAACAAATTGCCAAGGCTTGCAGATAAGACATTTCCATTCTGTCAAGAAGGCTATATAGTCAATCGGACGAAAATCATTTCATCGGAAGTTTGACACCGAACCGACGGATAATAGCGCACTAAAAATGAAATTGTAGAGAGACTATGGTTGTGATCAATCCTATAAACCACGGATAATCAAAGCAGTAGCAGCAAATGACAAGAACTGGTTTGTAGAGGTGATTTTTTATCTTGTTCAAATAATTCATTCTATTTTTGCGAATGAAAAACTACCCCATAGGGTAGCAGAAACATCGAATAGGATGAAGATTTTTGCAACAATAAAACCAAACCTCTATATAGACAGACCATGAATATGCTAAAGAAAACATTACTGCTACTATGCTATCTGATACTTCCGCTCGGAGTATCGGCACAGACCGTAAAAGGAAAACTGATTGACGAGAACAGCCAGCCGCTACCCTTTGCCAATGTGGCGCTGCTTTCGCTGCCAGATTCGGCGTTTGTAAATGGAACCGTCAGTGGCGAGGACGGAGCTTTCACTCTGGAGGCTACATCGGAGAACCAGATCGTAAAAATATCTTCTATCGGATATAAGACTGTATGTAAGCCGATATCTCCGGCCAATATCGGTATCGTACAACTCGTATCGGATGCACAGGTATTGGGAGAAGTAGTGGTAAAAGCAGACTTACCCAAAATGCAGCTGAAAGGTGATGCCATGGTAACGACAGTTCAAGGCAGTATCCTTGAAAAAGCAGGAACCGGCGAGGATTTACTGAATAAGATTCCCGGAGTTTCTGCCGGAGATGATGAAGTAAATGTATTCGGATCGGGAACTCCTGAAATCTATATCAACGGACGAAAGGTACGCGATAACTCAGAGTTGGACCAATTGGCTTCCGACCAGATTAAACGTGTGGAAGTGGTGAAGAATCCGGGGGCGAGATACGATGCTTCTGTAAAAGCCGTTATCCGTATCATCACTAAAAAGGCCGTGGGCGAAGGTTTCGGTTTCAATAACCGTTTTGTCACAAGACACAGAAGAACGTACGGATGGACTACCTTCGACCAGTATAATTTCAACTACCGTAAAGGAGGATTCGACCTGTCTGGTACATTGTTGGGAGGCAAATTCCGTAATGGGAACAATCAGATGCTTGGTATGACCACCTATCTGGATAAACTGTGGGAGCAGGAAATGGATGCGAGATACGGCAAGAACTCAAACAGTAATGTTCAGGGAGTTCTTTCACTAAACTATCAGTTCAATGAAAAGCACTCCATGGGTATACGCTACGACATGGACAAATATTTCAATTCCATAAGCGACTGGCGGTTCAATACTACAGTTTATGCAGATAAGGAGTTGTATGAAACCAACACAAGCACAATGCTTGGTGAAGATCCTTCCACAAAACATAGCCTGAACTATTACTACAACGGACAGATAGGCGACTGGAACATTGACTTCAACGCCGATGGTTTATGGAATGTCAAGGAAGAGAGTCAGCATACAAAGGAAATAACCAACGGCAATACCGAAACCAACGTAAATACTTTCAATAAAAACAATGGAACGCTGTATGCGGCCAAACTTGTCGTATCCTATCCGCTGTGGCAGGGAAGTCTATCATTCGGAGGTGAATATTCGCATACAAACAGAAGCAATCTCTATCTAAACCAGGAAGGTATTCTGGCCAACGATGACAGTAGAATAAAGGAAGGCTCTACGGCTGCTTTCATGGACTACTCGCGCTCGTTCGGCAAAGTGGATATGCAAGCCGGAGTGAGATATGAAAATGTGAATTTCGACTACTACGAACAAGGCAAGCACATGGATGAACAGAGTCGCGAATTCAATAATATATTTCCTTCGGTAAACATAAACTTCCCGATAGGAAAAACACAGGTTCAGTTGAGCTACAGCAGCGGCATCACACGTCCTTCGTACGATATGCTGAGAAGCAATACATATTATAGTAACAAATATACCTATCAGACCGGTAATCCATTCCTCAAACCTATCATCAATCAGGATGTGGTATTGTCTGCTTCGTATAAATGGGTAAATTTCAGCTTTACTTATAACCGTACAAAGGATGATATCATGCAGATTAATGAACCTTATTCGGAAACAGACCCTACCATATCCTTACTGCGAATTGTCAATGCCAAACCATATAACAATATCATATCGGCCATCACATTATCACCTGTAATCGGCTGCTGGAACCCGCAACTCATGGCACAAGTGCACAAGCAGTGGTTTCATACAGAAGGGCACGAAGGCGAACTTACACTGAGCAAACCAAGAATGGTTATCGTATGGCGAAACAGTTTCACACTGCCGGCAGGATTTCTGCTCGATGTAAACGGTACTTATTACACCAAAGGACACACACAGAATACATACATGGGTATCAACTCATTGGATGTATCTATGGGACTTTATAAGAGTTTCTTCAATGAAAGACTGAGTCTTCAGTTTCAGGTAACCAACTTGTTGGAAAAAAATGATATGGAATGTACAGTGTATAGTGGAATAAAAACTACCACAGACTATATCACTAATTTCAGAAGATTTTCTCTGACCATGCGATACAAGTTCAATGCTACAAAGAGTAAGTACAAAGGTACCGGTGCAGGCGAAAGCCAGAAGAACCGTATGTAAGAATAGCATCAAATTCATAAATATTATCTTTTAAATGCATATAGAGGTAGCCCATTTCGGCTACCTTTATATACTTTCCTTTTTAATGCGGATTTGATTTTACAATCAAGATAATATTTTCTGGAATTACCAGCTTTTCCCTTCCTGATTCGTATTCATCGTAACCAGCGTCCTTCTTTGTTTTATCCATTCCACTCAATTACCAAAGCCGATCAAAGAATTTCATGAATATACGAACACTACAGACATTTATATTATAAGTTACTGATAATAAGTCTCTATTTATAATATAAATAAAAGAATATATTTGCGATATTAGTAGAGTTTTGTTGAAAAATGCAAAAATAAGAATTAATACATAACTATAAATCAATATGATATGAATATAAGAATGAGAAATATTACGATTAAAAAATGTCTTGTCATGTTACTTTTGATAATCTCAAGTAACATTGCTATTGCGCAAGATTGTCTTGACACAGAATCTTATTATCAATACATTAAAAATAACGGACAACCACATTTGGAATATGTACTTGATAAAATACGTTCACATTCAGTTGTTGCATTAGGGGAAGATCATTGGATAGATGTACATCCTCAATTCTTGTGCGATTTGATAACTGCTTCGGCACAGGATTCAACGGCAAATATTGATGCAGTTGCAGTTGAGTTTGGTTCCGAAAGGTATCAGTATCTCGCTGATAGCTTGATAAAATCCCCTGTTTACAGAGAAGATCTAGTCTTTAAGATATTGCAATATACACCTGATGATCTGGGGAATCCATATAAAGAATATGCAGATGTTTTCAAATCTGTATGGGAAAACAACCAAAAGAAACCTGAGAATCTCCGAACACGTATCCTTTTAGTGGACCCGGCGTATATACAAGATTATTTTGATGGCAAAGACTATGTATATACGGGCTCACGGGATGATAATATGTTTGATATCATAAGAAACTATATCATTAAACGCTCGCACATTGTTTTTTATGCTGGAGCATCACATACCTTGGCACGTATAAATGGTACACGTCAAGGCGATTACTACTACAATTGGCCTTCAGCCGGCTTTTTACTTAAAAGTTGTTACCCGCAAGATGTATTCATCATTAATTTATGGGGTGGTCAAATGGGAAGCAGAGGCTATATAGAAAATAATCAGACACGGTGGAATCTTATAGCTGACGGTGTAATAGATAAAGCATTTCAGAAAAATGGCAATAAACCTGTTGGATTTGATTTAAAAGATGATTTCCCTCTATTAAGAACAGAAACATATTTCGCTAATCCTACAATAAAACTGTCAAATTATGGGGAGAAAGGTTCACCTTACGCTAAAGAGCAAAAACTTAGTGATATATGCGATGGCATTGTATTTATTAAACCTGTATCAGAATTTAATGGAATTCAACTTATAAATATTTATGATAATGAATTTATTGAGAAGGCAAATAAACGTACTAAAGGTTCTTGTAAAACAGCAGAAGATATATTGAAAACTGTAAAGGAATGGCATCCTATTCTGCACTTTTAATACTACTAACATAATAATGAAGCCTCCGGATGGGTAACTTTCCGGAGGCTTCGTACATCTCTATCGGCAAAGAAATTTAGAAAACCTTACAGAAAAGCCTCAGTATCACCTTCCAACATCCTTCACAAAACTCATAATCTCAAAAGAGGAGTTTCCCCTGTTCAAATGCACATAGAAGAGAAGCAGGAATTTGGTAAAACCGTCCTCAATCTCAAGACAACTAGACTCTTTCCAAACTCCTATTCACAGGAGCAGTCAATAACTTATTCATAACTTCCCGTTATATCCGACCTCTCTTCCGGAGAAAAGACGTACCTTTGCAGCCCGAAATTAAAAAGCGACGAACGATGCTGCTACCTTATTTACATCCTGAACTGATAGAAGCTGGCTGTGATGAAGCCGGAAGAGGTTGTCTGGCCGGAGCTGTGTATGCAGCAGCCGTGATTCTGCCTCATGATTTTCACAACGAACTGCTGAACGATTCCAAACAGCTGAGTGAAAAGCAACGCTATGCACTGCGCGAAGTGATAGAAAAAGAAGCTGTAGCATGGGCTGTGGGGGTAGTTACTCCCGAAGAAATTGATAAAATAAACATTCTGAATGCATCGTTTCTTGCCATGCACCGGGCTATAGACGAACTGAAAGTACGCCCGCAGCATTTGCTGATAGACGGAAACCGTTTCAACAAGTATCAGGATTTGCCTCATACTACGATTGTAAAAGGAGATGGAAAATATCTGTCGATTGCAGCGGCTTCGATTCTGGCAAAAACATACAGGGACGACTACATGAAAGAGCTACACGAAGCTTATCCGCAATACGACTGGAAAGGCAACAAGGGGTATCCTACTCCCAAACATCGGGCAGCCATTGCGCAATATGGCATTACGCCTTATCACCGCAAGACTTTCAACCTGCTGGGCAACGAACAACTTTCTTTCGACTTCTGATTTCTCTGTTTTATTCACAATACAGAAAGTTATTCACAGCACCTGTTAATAACTTTGCAGTTATGAACAGGCTTGCCTTGTTTTCAACAAGGATAAAATTCCTAAAAAATGCACTTAAGCACAAGATATTTTGTATTTTTGCATGTTGTAAAGCATAGAAATATTAACTCTTAAAATACAAATAACAGTATGGCTAAAAAAGCGCTTTTAATGATTCTTGATGGTTGGGGATGTGGCGACCGTCAGAAAGACGATGTAATCTTCAACACCCCGACTCCGTATTGGGACAGTCTGTTGGCTAACTACCCTCATTCTCAGTTGCAGGCAAGTGGTGAAAACGTAGGTTTGCCTGACGGACAGATGGGTAACTCTGAAGTAGGCCACCTGAATATCGGTGCCGGACGTATCGTATATCAGGACTTGGTAAAAATCAACCGCGCTTGTGCAGACGGAAGCATCCTTCAGAACAAGGAAGTGGTAGCTGCATTCTCTTATGCAAAAGAAAACGGAAAGAACATCCACTTCATGGGATTGACTTCAAACGGTGGTGTACACTCTTCTTTGGACCATCTGTTCAAATTGTGCGATATCGCTAAGGAATACGGACTTGAAAATACATTTATCCACTGCTTCATGGACGGTCGTGATACAGACCCGAAGAGCGGTAAAGGATTTATCGAACAGCTTTCTGCTCACTGTGCACAGTCTGCAGGAAAAATCGCTTCTATCGTAGGACGTTTCTACGCTATGGACCGCGACAAACGTTGGGAACGCGTAAAAGAAGCTTACGACTTGCTGGTAAACGGTACAGGTAAGAAAGCTACTGATATGGTTCAGGCTATGCAGGAATCATACGATGAAGGAGTTACTGACGAGTTCATCAAACCGATTGTAAATGCAAACTTCGACGGTACTATCAAAGAAGGTGATGTAGTAATCTTCTTCAACTATCGTAACGACCGTGCAAAAGAATTGACTATTGTTCTGACTCAGCAGGATATGCCGGAAAACGGTATGAAGACTATACCGGGCTTGCAGTTCTACTGTATGACTCCGTACGATGCATCATTTACAGGTGTACACATCTTGTTCCCGAAAGAAAACGTACAGAATACTTTGGGAGAATATCTGGCTGCAAACGGAAAGACTCAGTTGCACATTGCAGAAACTGAAAAATATGCACACGTTACTTTCTTCTTCAACGGTGGACGTGAAACTCCGTACGATAACGAAGACCGTATCCTGGTACCAAGCCCGAAAGTTGCTACTTACGACTTGAAACCGGAAATGAGTGCATACGAAGTAAAAGACAAACTGGTAGAAGCTATCAACACTCAGAAATATGACTTCATCGTAGTAAACTATGCAAACGGTGACATGGTAGGACATACCGGTATCTACGAAGCAATCGAAAAGGCTGTTGTAGCAATCGACAACTGCGTGAAAGATACAGTAGAAGCTGCAAAAGCTAACGATTATGAAGTAATCATCATTGCAGACCACGGTAATGCAGATCATGCATTGAACGAAGACGGTACTCCAAACACTGCTCACTCACTGAATCCGGTTCCGTTTGTATACGTAACTGCAAACAAGGATGCAAAGGTAGAAAACGGTGTATTGGCCGATGTGGCTCCTTCTATCCTGCATATCCTGGGTATGGCTCAGCCTGCAGAAATGTCTGGTAAGGACTTGATTAAATAAGATATACATCTCTAATAGAAGACAGCGTGTCTGTATTCCGGTATCACTCCGGACAGACACGCTGTTCTTTTTTTATGTCATTATCTTTCTTTATACAAAGAACGGACAGACCACTCACCAAATCTCTCTACACCCATACTTAGAAAAAGTGAAATGAAGAATCTGATAGCAGCATAGGGATAGATGGGAGTTATTTCGTATCTTTGCACGGATAAAAAGAAATCAGTATGGTACAAATAGACGATGTAGTAGTAAGCCTGGATGTATTCCGCGAAAAGTTTCTTTGCAATCTGGATGCCTGCAAAGGAGAATGCTGTATAGAAGGAGATGCCGGAGCTCCGGTAGAACTGGAAGAAGTAGCACAGCTGGAAGAAGTACTTCCGATTATCTGGGAAGAACTGTCGCCCGAAGCACGTGAAGTGATTGACCGGCAAGGGGTGGTATATACAGACCAGGACGGCGATCTGGTAACTTCTATTGTAAATGGAAAAGATTGCGTATTTACATGTTACGACGAGAAGGGATATTGCTATTGTGCCATAGAGAAAGCTTACAGAGAAGGACGATGCAATTTCTACAAGCCTATTTCCTGCCATTTATATCCTATTCGTGTGGGAAACTACGGACCTTACAAGGCTGTGAATTATCACCGTTGGGATGTATGCAAGGCTGCTGTCCTGCTTGGAAAGAAAGAAAATCTGCCAGTCTACAAGTTCTTGAAAGAACCGCTGATACGAAAGTTTGGAGAGGTATGGTACAAGGAACTGGAAAGTGTAGCAGACGAACTGAAAAAACAGCATATTATTTAATTACATAAACATTGATTCTCTCAAACGTATTGAAGCATCCTCGTATGTATCTTTTCGGATACAATCGGGATGCTTCAATGTTTTTATCTAATACTGAATACCAACTGTTCTACCTGAAAAAGCAACTATTATTCTTTTCGTAAACGTACTTCTTTCACCGGACGCAGATAATATTTGGGAGTGGCTCCGGCATCGAGTACACGCTTGTTGTAAAAACAGAAAGTAGATTTTCCTTCATTGCACAAATAGCGGGCTCCATCTGTATAATAGAATCCATCCAAACCTTCGGCCACCAGAAACTTGTTCAGTTCTTCCATCGTAAAGCTGTAGAACTGGTCACGAAAAGCTTCTGCCTCATCTTTGGAAAAGACTCTCCAGCCTTGTATACCATCTACATCGTAAGCAGACAATATGCTCTCCGTACCCGATGCAACGGTATAATACTGGTCGGGGGCAATCAGAAAAGCCTCCACTTCCTTCGATGAAATGGTCTCTACCTTCCAGACATAGAAAGGCCCCCATACAGCATCGGCTTGCGGCAATGTATTCACAGAAATGACTTCATCGTCATCGCCTTCCCCTCCGGAAGGATTGCCTCCTCCCCCTTCACCCCCTCCTTCATCGGGCTGGATTTCATCGAAACCAAATTCAATATCCGCTCCCGGATGCCAGCCCTCTATCTGAAATTCGCCGTCAAGAGAAACCCCATCGCTATAATTTCCCGTAAAATGATAAGGGTATCCGGGCTTAAGGCTGGCATTATACGTATAGCTGTACACTTCATCTTTATCGGGCATACGTACCGTCACAGACAAATGGGTCTGTGTATCCTTACAAGGAAATACATAAACTGCATCCGACTTCCATACATGCCCTTCTTTGCGACAGGAAATGACACTGGATTCAGAATCGTTTCTGTAATTTCCGATAAAAGAGACCGATGAACTGACCGGTGATACGGCTACTTGCACGGCTTTAGCTTCTTCGGGTACAAGATTGAATGAGAAATGCAAAGCAGATACCATATAAGAAAGAGTAAGATTGACTAAGGTCGACTGATTTAAACTGACACGTGCCTGCCCCATCTGAAGCGGAAGAGTGCAGCGGTTCTCATTTTTCAGACGGATGTAACTATCCGGAATCACTTCAAAGGGAAAAGCAAAATCGTCGGATGATAAAGCAGAGAATACCGATACCGTATATTTTCCCTGGGGAAGAGAAGCAGAGAAACCGGCATAAGCCGATGCTATACTTTCCCGAAGTACACAGTTATTTGCCCCATCGAACACATAAACCGATAACGGATAATGCAATTTTGAATTATTCTCACTCTGCCAGTTCAATTGCAAAGTACAAGTAGTATTCACCTCTCCTCCCTCTGAATCCAGTTCTTCCTCCGGTTTATATTCCCCACAAGAGACCAAGAACATAAACAAACCAAATATTTGAAATAGTTTCATAATGAATATGTTTTATCGCTATAAAACATATCTTTTACACTATTCTGTACTTTTATACAGTACTTTTTTCCAGAAAGGTTGATTTTTACCGTTTTCAGGCTTCCGCTTGCCCTACCTTACGACATTTTACAAGAACTTTCTGCCCATCTCCCAGCGTTGTGGCAAACAAATAGATTTCTCCTCCTTCTTTTATTTTCAGTTTCTTCCGTAGTTCTGCTACCGAAGAAGGGAAATTGCGCACTGTAAGATTAGCCTTCTCTACTCCTTCCAGGAATGTTTTCAACTCTTTTTTCCCGAAACCGGATATTCCTACCACTTTAAAACAACGTCCCGGAAAATCGACGAACTGAGAAGAAGTATACAGATGACTATTGGAATGCAGCTTTTTTACCCCATAAGCCGATGCAAGCAAACGGAAAGGAGAAGCCTTCAGCAATGCAGCTCCCGGCTCATACAAATAGGTTTCCACTTGCTCCGATATAGGACAAATCGCTCTTTTCTCCTGCTCGTAGGAAAAACAGAAATGCTGCGACGGTGCATGAGAAAAAAGTTGCACACAATGAATCTGTACCTCGCTTGTTTCTTTCTCAACAGAAGCAGCTTCTTTCCGGAGAATCAGCAACAACTCCTTGCACTCGTTCTGAAGCGAAATGACATGAATCTCCCGAATATACTTCAAATCGCGCAAGGCAGAAGCAATATCCAGCATAGGAGAAAGCTTTATCAATACCGTTTTCCCTTTTTCTACCAATAAAGGCTCAAGCGCACACACATCCGGTTCGCAATCTGTAATGGCTACAGTCTTTCCTCCATTCTTATCGCGACGTGCCGGATCGAGAAAAAGACAGTCTACAGGCTCCATCTTTGCCAGAAAATCAATACCGTCGGCATGATTTACACGGATATGATTCAACCCCAACAAAGGGAAATTATGCGTTGCCAACTCACACAGTCCTTCTTGACGCTCCACATAGTCAGCCTGTGCAAAGTTTCGGGAAATATAAGCACAGTCCACTCCGAATCCGGCTGTAAGGTCTGCAAAAGAATCCCCCCGAACCAGCGATGCCTTATAAAGAGCGGTCTGTTCCGACGAACACTGCTCCATAGACAGATGGCCCGGATAATATATCCCCTCTACACTTCCCCATGAAGGTAACTTCTTCTCCGCAATTTGCCGGGCTGCAATCTGTATTACAGCCTCAGCCATATCGACCAAAGGATATTTCTTACCCTGAAGTGCCAGATTACGCACATCATCCTCACGATGTTCTTGTATGAAACGCCATGTTTCGGGAGATAAAGTTTTCATTTACCGATTTTAGAAAAGAGAATACATAGATAAATACCACAAGGGAACATAGTTAAGAAAAGGATAAAGACAGACAAACAGTCCTAAAAAACAAGAAGGTAAAGCTCCCACAACATGATTGAGCCTTACCTTCTCTATCTCCTTTGCCTTCTTTAACCACTCAACAGGCAGAATCAATATTCTTCCTCGTTGAAAAAGAAATCTTCTTTGCTGGGATAGTCAGGCCAAATATCTTCAATACTTTCGTATATTTCGCCTTCGTCTTCCATTTCCTGCAAGTTTTCAATTACTTCCAATGGAGCGCCCGAACGCATCGCATAATCAATCAATTCATCTTTTGTTGCCGGCCACGGAGCATCTTCCAGCTTAGAGGCTAATTCCAATGTCCAATACATAGCATTTCCTGTTTTTTAAATGTTTGACTCTTTTTTATTGTCGCACAAAAGTATAACAAATTCTTTCATATGCAAGTTTTATCCCAATAAATTTCATCATGATGTGTTAATTGATTTAACTTTCGAGATAAAATAAACAGATAATCGGACAATCTGTTGACAAATTGTTTCACTTCGGCATCTATCACGCATCCTTCTTCTGCCTCAAGTGCCAATATTCTGCGTTCTGCACGCCGGCATACCGTACGGCATACATGACACACGGAAGCTTCCTTCGATCCTCCCGGCAATACAAACTCAGTAAGTTTAGGCAGAGAAGCATCTATCTTGTCAATAGCCACTTCCAGTTTCCGTACTGTTTCTTCCGAAATACGGCTTTCTATGCGCAATTCGGTTTGCGACTGATCGGTAGCCAGATAAGCTCCTACAGAAAATAATTTATGTTGTATGTATTGTAACAGAGTCCGGTTCTCTTCGTCATCCATCATAGTTATCAACATCCCGAGATGCGCACTCAGTTCATCGATTGTGCCATATGCCTCCAGTCTTATATGAGTCTTTGACACACGCACACCTCCGACCAATGAAGTCGTACCTTTATCGCCTGTACGGGTATAAATCAAACTTTTTTTCATAATACTAAGGTTACTTATTTATTATGCTAAATACTTACTCTGCAAATTTAGGAAAATAAAGGAGAGTACAAAATTGTCATTTTATGGATTTACACTCCATTCAAACTTTTTATAACAAGCGTCAAACAAATTCTGAGCTATTCTTATAGCTGACTGATAAGTCCTCTTAAATATAAAGACATGAATATTTCTCAGAAAAAATCAGAGAATGAAGATGTCTCATTACAGTGGTACACCCGTCTCATTGTAGTGAGACGGGTGTACCATTAGAATGAGACGAGCGTCTCCTTATAATGAAACACCTTTACCTATCCATGAAATGACTATAGGAAATTCACAATGCGATGTTCTTTAATACGCTGTTTATCAAAGAAAACAATACCTACATCATACAAATCGAAGGTAACCCCTGTACGCGAATCGGCAATTACCGAGTTCCACCATTCTTTTTTTTCTTTCGTGGCATAAGGAGAAGCAATTACAAAGCAGGTACGCGAACCGGCTTTACTGCACAAAGCTTCGAATACTTCTTTATAATAAGGGGTATGAGCAATATGAACAAGGTCGGCAGAAAAGTCAATCGTCTTTTGCCAGGCATCCTCTGTGTGATATACAATCTGAGGATAAGAAGCCAGCAGGTTTTTCACGTCCTGGTGCAGACAACAGTCGTAAGTATGAACTGGTACCTGTTTAGCCTCAGCCATATAAACAGTCGACAAGCCACTTCCTGTTCCTATTTCAAGTATAGAAGAAGGTTGCCAGTAGTTGGTAAACCGGAATAAAAATTTATCGACCTTTTCACGATAATGCGGTAAAGACAGTACAGCCTTTCTCTTATCGTGCAAAGTACGGTATGCATAAAATGCCATACGCTCGTATACCACAAAAGTAATCAAGAAAAAATCAGAGGGAGAATGAACTCCGTACCCGCAACGATGACGGAAGCGACGACACCAATTCCAACCGCGAAAAAACCAATTTACCATGTCTATTCAACCTTATTAAGTAAAGGCAAAGATAGCGAAAGGTGAGAGCAGAGGAAAACGAAAACAACGTTTTCAGATTTTCCTTTGCCGAACCGTATCCTATCTTCGCGCAAACAAAGATAGTGAAAGGCGAGTGCAGTACCAAGCCAAAAGCTTGCTTTTGAGCGAAAGTAATGCCGAGCCGCACCCTATCATCCGAAAAGATAGTGAAAGGTAAGAGCAAAGGCAAAGAGAAAACAAAGTTTTCGCTCATTGACGATGCCGGGCTGCCTCCTATTTTCTGAATAGATATATAAAATGTAGAGTTATCTAAAGAAAAAGGCTGTAGTAAACCATAAAATAGTTACTACAGCCTGTCTCCCTCAAAAAAATGAGAGTTTATTTACGTTGTCCCAACTGATCGTTCAGATACAAGATACCGGCACCATCACCACATCTTCTCAGTTTTTCTACAATACCCTGAGCAGTAGCTTCTTCTTCTACCTGTTCGCGTACATAGCCCCACAAGAAATCTTGAGAAGCCTTATCTTTTGCTTCAGAAGCTACATTTACCAAACTATCAATCAGTTCAGATACATGACACTCGTGCTGATATACATGTTCAAACACTTCAACAACACTTCCCCATCCTTGAGGTACTACATCAATTTTACCAACCTTAGCAGTACCACCACGTTTTGTCATATAGTCTGCCAAATCGTATGCATGCTGCAACTCTTCTTGAGACTGCTTTCTCATCCAACTTGCAAATCCGTCGAAACCTTCACGCTGCAAATAGAAAGACATAGAAAGATAAAGATTAGATGACCACATTTCAGCAGTAATCTGATCGTTGATGGCATTTTGTAATTTTTCTGAAATCATAATATTATAATTTTTAATGAATAACCTTTTCTTATAAGCATACAAATAAAATGCCAAAAAGCTTTCTTCTCACAGGAAAATCATTGTCTGCCACCCTGTCACGAGTTTACTGCAACATACGTTCTTTTCCCCAGAAAAAGCGAGACACTTTACACCGGTCCATACACCAGGCTATCAGAAAGCTTCCGGCCAGCACAAAACCTACCGAAACAATCAAAAAGCACATTCCTGAAGTATCAAAACTGAAGAAAGATACAAAAGATTTTGTAATTACCGTGAAAATAGGGGAGAAAACCAATATCACAAACGTATTTCTGCCAATATACAGACATGCATCTCTCAACTTTCCCGAAATAAAAGGATAAACAGTCAGTCCCATGCTAATAGCCAAATATACCATGGCCATTCCTCCCCACGTAAAGCAATTCAGATTCTGTGCATTGGCAGACAACCAGATAAAAGGCAGTATTCCCCACCAGGAAGTCTTGAAGAAACCGGTAAAAGAAAGATTGCAGCGACGCAACATAATTCCTCCCCAGAAATAAAGTACATGAGGCAGAGAACTGATATGAAGTACTGTAGATTCGACTGCCAGGCATAAAGCCAACACAATGGAAAAAGAAAGCGTATTTTTCAACCATCTCCCTCCTACTCTGTCGAGCAGATAATAAGTCGTACTACATAACATAAGTGTATGCAAATACCAGTAAGGTCCCAAAGGATGGAGAAAAAGCTTATCGGTCCAAACCGTCAGACTCAGTTCATTCACTCCGTCACGTACCGGCAGAATAGACGACATCACCATATATCCGCTTTCCATCACGGCATAAGGAACAAAAATCCAACCCATGGTACGGAAAAAGGCAAGCGGCTTTTTGGAAATACTGACAAGATAGCCGGAAATAAGAAGAAAGGCCGGCATATGAAACGTATAAACCAGCTGTTTGGCATATGGATACTTATCACCGATATAGACCAGATGAAACACAATCATCAGGATAATGAATACACACTTCAAAAAGTCGAGCTCTTCTATACGTTTTTTCATGGGAATTACAGTTAAATAAAAAAAGCGGAGAGGTTATTTCTAACTTCTCCGCTTCAGTACCCAGACCCGGGGTCGAACCGGGATGGATGTTACTCCACTGGTGTTTGAGACCAGCGCGTCTACCGATTCCGCCATCTGGGCATTTCTCTTAATGCGCTGCAAAGATAGGGATTTATTTTCAACCTCCAAAATATTTCTGCATTTTTTATCGAAAATATTAGCTATCCATTGAAATACACCTGATACTTACAAACGACATTTGTCTCTACCCTGCAGTATCTATCATAATCTTCAACCTTATGCTGGAAGAAGAAAATATCAATATCATAATTACAATAGGGATAGTCATTTAATTCCTTCAATTTGAATTAACCAGCAGACTTTCCCTT
>ERZ791743.1009-NODE-1009-length-19581-cov-3.397829_pt1 | contig 19581 bp, 10 predicted proteins | sample MGYA00509952_ERZ791743 | MGnify/ENA primary metagenome ERZ791743 (study PRJEB30046, sample SAMN00792040) | human gut metagenome | study: EMG produced TPA metagenomics assembly of the A metagenome-wide association study of gut microbiota in type 2...
TAATGACTACAGTGGAAAATACATAGTTCTGGATTCTGATGTAAATATTTCAGAGACACCCTGTTCCAACTGGTCGGTTATCTGTTTTAATTGTTCTTCTCTATTCGCCATAATATCATCCTCCATAGAAAAATCCCGCCAAAGCTCATTACTCTGACGGGATATACTCTTATAACTCCTGTTCGTGTTTCCTTTTTGGTTTCTGTTGTGTAGCAGTCGTATTTTCCTGCTCTTTTTGTGCTTTCAGTCTTTCCAGAATTGAAACCTTATGGATACCGTCTGCAATTCTTTCCTGACTCCTATCTGACGTGGTTACTTCTGGATTCTCTCCAATTTCTTCATCTGCCAGAATATTTTCTCCCCCTTTCTCATTCATGTTGAGCATGGCATTTAATTCTGCCAGACGTTCCATTTTTTCATTCAATTCTGCCTCTTTTGGAAATGGCTTCTGTACTTCCTCCTGTGCAGTCTTTAACTGCTGTTGCACCGTATCCAGATTTCTTTCCGTTTCTTCCAGTTTTTTCTCAATTGCCGAAAGTGCATTGTGGATTCTCTGGATATTACCAAGTGGGTCCTTTCCAAATTCAATCTTATACGAGCATTTTCCTTTAATCGTCATGGTGTAAGTATTGGACAGAAAATTGTACTCTGAAGAAAGTGCAAAGCCGTGATATTCTCCAATCTGCCCTGCTGATTTTACCGTTTTTAATCCAGATGCTGCCGCAATCAACGCCATACCTGCTTCCTTTTTATCATTATACATTTTTCCACCAACCGTCATTACGAAGCTATCATTATCCTGCAAATCCACCCCTTTTACCGTTCCTGCATCTACACGCATTCCAGCTATTTTCTCTTTTAATGCGGTAATCTGTACTGGATAACGTTTCGCTATATCCGATTCCAGGCGATAAATCTGACTGGTATGGTTTGCTTTCAGAAGTTTCAGCTTACTCACCTGAACATCCAAATCCATTTTTTCCTTAATATATTCATTTCCGGTAGCAAGTGCTTTGATTTCTGCATAAGATAATGCCGTATCATCCACATCCTCACAGGCACGAACCGGAGATTTACTGGTCATAATCTGTGAAATAAATTTCTGCTTATTCTCCAGAATCTGCCACATGTAGGAGTCAAATGTATTTTCTGTTACATATCGAAAAATCTTTACCTTGTCATTCTGATTTCCCTGTCGTAAAATACGTCCTTCCTGCTGCTCCAGATCTGACGGTTTCCAAGGACAGTCCAAATGGTGTAATGCCATAAGTCTGTCCTGGACATTCGTACCTGCACCAAGTTTCGGTGTAGACCCCATCAGGATTCTAACCTGTCCTGCACGCACTTTTGCAAACAGCTCTGCTTTCTTTGCTTCTGTATTGTATTCATGGATAAACGCAATCTGTTCTTTTGGAATGCCACGCTCTACAAGTTTGTTTCTCACATCATCGTAAACATTGAAGGTTCCATCATTCTTCGGTGTGCTGAGGTCGCAAAAAATTAATTGTGTACCCTGTGTTTCTTTTCCATCTTCCCATACCTGAAAAGCATTCTCCACACAGGCATTTACTTTACTCTCTCCTGCATCCGGCAGCATATCATTAAGGAGTCTCTGATCTAATGCACATTTTCTTCCATCGTTGGTTATCTTGAGCATGTTATCCGTCCTTGGATCAACATTACCGCCTCTAACCTGTTCTGCACGCTCCGAAAATGCTTCTACCATTTCTTTCTGTTCTTCACTTGGTTTGAGTACTTCATTGATATACTCCGCTTCCGGTACAGGCAGATTCAGCATATCAGAAGTCTGAATATCTGCCGCTTCCTTAAATATGGAGATCAGCTCTGGAAGATTGAAAAAACGGGCAAATCGTGTTTTTGCACGATAGCCCGTTCCTTCCGGTGACAATTCGATAGCCGTAACTGTTTCTCCAAATGTTGCCGCCCAGGAATCGAAATGTCCCATTCCCATATTCATCAGCGTATCATACTGAAGGTATCTCATAATGGTATACAATTCAGTCATACTGTTTGACACAGGTGTTCCAGTCGCAAATGTAATTCCCTTACCGCCTGTAATCTCATCCATATATCGGCACTTCATAAACATATCCGAACTTTTCTGTGCATCTGTCTGTGAAATGCCTGCTACATTCCTCATTTTTGTATATAAAAAGAGGTTTTTGAACGCATGGCTCTCATCTACAAAAAGCCTGTCAATGCCAAGCTGCTCAAATGTAACAACATCATCCTTCCTTGTCTGGTCATTTAATTTATCCAGTTTTGCTTTCAGTGTTTTCTTTGTCTTTTCCATCTGTTTGACTGTATACTGCTGTCCCACTTCCAGTTTTGCAGTTTCAATCGACACTGTAATATCTGCAATCTGATCTTCCACCAATGCAATCTGACGTTCCCTGGAAAGTGGAATTTTCTCAAACTGACTATGTGCAATAATAACTGCATCATAATCTCCTGTTGCAATTCTGGAACAAAAACGCTTTCTGTTCGCAGGCTCAAAATCTTTTTTTGTTGCTACCAGAACATTCGCACCTGGATAAAGTCGCAGGAAATCGCTTCCCCACTGTTCCAGCAAATGGTTCGGTACAACATACAGACTCTTTTGTGAAAGTCCAAGTCGTTTACTCTCCATTCCAGCTGCAATCATCTGGAATGTCTTGCCCGCACCCACGCAATGTGCAAGTAAGGTGTTGTTTCCATATAAAATATGTGCCACCGCATTTTTCTGGTGCTCCATAAGTTTAATTTCCGGATTCATACCGACAAACTGAATATGACTGCCATCATATTCTCTTGGACGGATACTGTTAAACCGTTCATTATATATCTTACAGAGATTTTCACGGCGATCCATATCCCGGAAAATCCAGTCTTTAAACTCCTCTCTGATCAATTCCTGTTTCTGCTGTGCCAGCGTTGTTTCCTTTCGATTTAATACCCGATGTTCTCCATCTGCATCATGGATTGTATCATAAATCTTAGTATCACGAAGATTCAATGCGTCTTCCAGTAAGCGATAAGCGTTTGTCCTCTGCGTTCCATAGGTCGATGTAGTAAGCGGATTGTTACTGCTATCTACATTCTTTCCTTTTATGTTCCACTGTCCGGTTACTTCCGCATACTGCACTTTAATTCTATCATAATTGATATGATGCCTTGGTGTATGGAAAGTTTCAGCCATAAATTCTGTGATATAATCTGGGGAAATCCATGTAGCACCAAGTCTGGCTTCAATTTCAGATGCATCCAGGTCTTTCGGCTGCACTCGTTCCAAAGCCTGCACATTAACCATATACTCGGAACGATTTTCTGCAAAGGCTCTTGCAACGCTTAATTTTTCTCTGACATTTCCAGACAAATACTCATCGGACGGCTCCCATTTTTCTGTAATAGGATTCTTAAAGATTACCCCTGCCAGTTCCTCCGTTATTTCTCCTTCCGTTTTTCCGGTAAGCTGCATCATATAAGGAATATCTACTTTTGCTTTTTCTCCGATTGATACTGCCAATGCTTCACTTGCCGTATCCACGGACGTTACCGGTTCTGCTCTCCGAATGGTTCTCTTACTAAATATATCTGCTTTCCGCTTTAATTCTCCCTTTTCATCCAGAAATTCCAGCGATGTCAAAAGACAATAACTGCTGTCCATGCTGAACGCTCTTTTATTTGCATTACTGCTAAGAAGACCATATTTTTCAGTAAATCTGTCATAAACCTGGTTTAGTTCTGCCTGTAATGCAGAGATTTCTTCATCGCTGCCTTCTTCTAACTGCCTTTCAAGGAGTCTACTGGTTGCATCCCTGATAGCTACCATGCCACGGACACGTTCTCCCGTTACTACCGGAAGTTCCAGTTTATTCATTACCGAATTTTCACGATAATAAATATCTTCTCCGACAAGTGCAAAACTAAAATTTTTAATATCTGGGTCTGCCGGTATCGAAACTACCTGTTCTTCCAGTTCCGTATCTGAAATTTCCAGTTCCGTAATTGTCCCCTGAATATGTCCGATTGCTTCTTTTAACTGTTCTGCAAGATTTTCCCCTTCTTTTGCTTTTACAGTTATTTCCTGCTTTCCATACTGTGTACTTTCTGTTGTAAAATCTCCCAACACCATTTCCGGATGATCTGCAAAATAAGCATTGACCGTATATCCTTCCTCTGTTGTCTTTAGCTTTACCCAGTCAGGCTCCGCAAGAGAAATTCTGTCTCTTTTCTGAAAAAATAATATATCAGCAACAACATTCGTGTTCGCATTTTTCTGAAAAGCATTGTTTGGCAGTCGAATAGCTCCCAATAAATCTGCCCGGTTTGCAAAATACTGTCGCACTTCCGGGTTCTGCTTGTCCATTGTTCCACTTGATGTAACAACCGCAACAATACCACCTGGGCGAACCATATCTAAGGACTTGGCAATAAAATAATCATGAATCATAAAATGGTATCTGTCATATTTCCGGTCACTGACCTGATAAGCTCCAAACGGTACATTTTCAACCACACAGTCGAAAAAGCTGTCTGGATAATTTGTTTCTTCAAATCCCTGTACCGCAATCCTGTTTTTCTGATAAAGTTGCTTTGCAATCTGTCCCGAAACAGGATCAAGCTCTACTCCATACATATTTGTATGATTCATACTCTCTGGCAAGAGTCCCATGAAATTTCCCACTCCACAAGATGGTTCCAGAATATTTCCCTGTCTCAATCCCATATTTCCAAGTGCTTCATACATTGCCTTAATTACTGTCGGAGATGTGTAAAAAGCATTCAGTGTCGATGCCCTTGCAGCATTGTATTCATCCGAAGTCAATATTCCTTTTAACTCCAGATATTCTTCTGTCCATGCACCATTTCTTTCCTCAAATGCCTGTGGGATACCTCCCCATCCGACATATCTGGATAAGATTTCCTGCTCCTCTGACGTTGCCAGTCTCTGCTCCTGTTCCAGCTTCTTCAAAAGCCGGATAGCTTCCATATTGGCTTTAAATTTTGCTTTCGGACCACCAGCCCCCAATTCATCGTCTGTAATACGGAAATTGTGAGGTTCTATCTTTTCCTCCTGCTCATTCTGCAAATATGGCAAAAACTCTCCCTCATAGCCAAACAGCTCATTCTCGCCCGGAATATAATTACGTCCCGTTTCCATGCACTGAAAAATATCTGCTTTCGTTGCTCCGCTTGCTTCATAAAAACCTGCGTAAGAGTACAGAATATCATCTTCTCTTTCATATGTAGATAAATGTAATTCTGTATTTCCCCTCGTAAGATTTACAAGTTCTTTTCCTTCCAGACCATGCGGTAAAACACCTACCGGCTCAAAATGATACCCCTGATATTCAAATACATTCTCGTCCCATTGTTCCTGCGGTGTTACTGTTTCCGGTACTTCCAAATTCATTTCCTGTCGTATTGTGGCAATTTCATCCGACTCCATCACATGGTCAGTATATGGTTCTATCATTTCATCCTGCCATCTGCCGTTGTCATTCCAGAGTTTTTCTGCTATATCAGATACTAATTGCATTTGTTCCGGAGAAAAATCCGGATTGAGAATTGGTTCCAGCATACGTTCCTGCTCCGCCAGTTTTCGGACAACCTTCATCTGCTCGTCTGAAAAGTCTTCCACGGATCTGCCGACTGCATCCATACTGTCATAAATCAGTTCTCCCACATGACTTTTTAACACATAATCTTCTTCATAAAAGCCATCTTCCCATAATTCTTTTGCTTCCTCAAAGGACTGATGTATATCCGTTCCCAGATCTGCTTCCTCTTGAGCGTCTTCCACTTCCGGAACACTTTCCTCTGATTCTGGATTTTCCAGAGCTTCTTCTGTCTCATTTACACTCATAAGGTCAAACAATGACATCTGATGTCCTGTCAGTCCCTCTGTTTGTTCTCTTACTTTTTGTGCCGGGAAAATAGTATAAGTTCCTTCCACATACTGATGCACTTCTGTTAAAAGTTGTACTTTCTGATCGTATGTCACTCCTGCTGACTCAAAATCCAACGGCAATGTAGCCAGTGCCTCATCCATTGACTGTAACAGACTTTGTGACTGTTCCGTATCCTTAAGCATATCCGGAATTGTTTTTCTTGCTTCCTCATTGAAAAAATCTTCTTTATATGGACGCTCATTTTCTTCTGGAAGTCTTGCATAAAAACTGATTACTTTAGACGCTATCCGTTCTCTCTCATAATCCGGCATACGAGAATAATCTGCTGAACGTAAGAATTGCTGATTATCAATCAGATAAGCAACCCTCTTTGCCACTTTTGACCATGGCAGTAAGATTTCCGTATCTGGATTTCCAATATTCCCTCTCTCAAGTTTCAGTCCTTTCCCATCATAGTTTGCATGGGAATTATCTGCACCACTCAAAGCATGACTCTGACCGCCCACACCATATTTTTCTTTAATAAAGTCTGTTCTCGCCTTATCATCCTCATTCAGAAGATAAAAAGAATAAGTTGACAGTCTTCCATCTGAATACGGGCCGCCACCAGCCAGAAACACATCTATTTCATCTTGTGTAATAAATATCGGATGTTCCTGCCATGCAAAATCATCTCTGGCAGTATAAGGCACAACCTCTGCAGCAAATTTTTGAAATTCTCCGGATACTCTGATCGGATTATACGTCCGAAAACGCATAATGCTTTTATCTTCCTCATAAGCAATTGCCAGTCCTTCCAGTCGTTCATTCAAATCTGCAAGCCACTCTGGATCTGCAATTTTTTCTTCCAGATAATCCGTAATCTCCGGATAAATGCTGGTAAGATGTGGTAAATCTTCTTCATCAAAAACAAGCTCTGCCACACCTTCCGCCATGTCACCTTTCATGTATGCTAATGTCTGTGCATGTTCCTTTACAGCATTACTTCTTGCCACATCCAACACAGACTGTGGTGCATATTCTCCCTGCTTCAGAAGCTGATGAATACGTCCACTTACGTCTTCCCAGGATAAAAAAGCCTTATCTAAAATCTGATCTGTTACGGTATGTCCGACTGCAATCTGCATTCCAGTTTCATCAAACCAGACCGCATACTCCATTCCGTTAATTACGATTCCTTTTCCACCAGTTCCATATTCCCGCTTAACAAACTCCGTATAATCTTCTGGTGACTGCTCGCTCATAAAATTGTAAATAATACGCAACTGGTTTCCACTTCGATTTCCCCCTGTTCTTAAAATCTCGTCCACAACATCACTTGAAATGGCAATTTCTCCTGCATAAAGTGCTGCAACCCGGCTTTCAATCTCACGCCTCTGCTCATTCACAGATGGAAGTTCAGGCAAAGATAAAGCAGAGGCAATTTCTTCCTCTGCTTTACTTAACTGATCTTCATTTGTGTCTTCTACTAGCTGTACACCAATTCCGTCAAGATGCTCTCTTCCACGATTGCCGTCAGACTGTTCATATGTGCTGTCCACTCCATCGGGTTCACTTCCTTCGATGGTGCCGGATTCTGCTCCAATAACTTCTTCATCTGAATTTCCAATCTCTCCAGTGCTGCTTTCTCGATTTCCTCCAGATGTCGGTTCAGTTTCCCTGTCAGCAACAGGCTCTGGTACAGGCTGTTCTTGTGCTCTTTCAGAAATGTTCTCCGTAACATCCCGTACTTCCCGATGTTCACTTCTGTCTCCTCGATTGTCAGATTCGGAAACAGGTAATCCCCTTTGCGATGATATGTCAGTTCCATGCTCATTTCCTCCTTCATATTCCTGCTCATTGTTTTTATATGCTTCTGTGTTTCCTTCGTTTTCACGAATTAACGTGTTAAAGTTATTATAATTCCTTTCTTCTGGATTTTCAATACTTTTCTTCATTTCTTCCAAAGAAATGCGATGAACATATCGTCCAATATCCACAAGTACAGACTCACTTGCCCTGCTCGTGGCATTTCCAATAAAAGTCAGTACGGAAAGATGATTATAATCTGTAATATGCCTAAAGTCTGTTTCTTCCAGACGCTCCATTGGGTCAATACCACATCTGACTGCCAATGTATAATAGATACTGTCTGTCAAAAGACTACGGAATTCACTGCGGATCGTATCTTCCTCCAGTTCTTCCAGATAGGTATCTTCTGTCACATATAGCAGTCCATCCAGGTACTCCTCCAGATTTTCTTCTACCATATATTTTGCAGTTGCCATCAATGCATCCGAAAGTGTTTCTGTATCTTTCGCCTCCAGACCGTAAACTTCTTCTAAATGGTTTAATACTGCTGCCTGCTGTCCTTCTTGCATCTGCCACAGATAAGGTGATCTGCCACCTCTTACCATATGTGTATCCTGAATATCAAAAACATAACGGAGTCGTGTTTTCTGTGTTGTCTCATCCAGAAGGGCAATTCCCTTAGCACCTCTGTTTACCCATCGAAACATTTTCTCATTCCATAATTCCAGCGACGCACAGGCGGTTGCCTGCGGACGCTGTGCATGAATCAAAAGCTGATCCATAAATGGATAACGATACAGTCTGGCTGCAGTATCAAGATAATTCATCCAGTCTATTGGTGAACTGCTGATACTCTCTGCATGAAATTCTGCAAGTCCACGTATGTCATCTACTCTCGCCATAAAGCGTTCCTCCTTCCATTTTTCTATTTTTTCTTCTTGTCAGGTTTCTTTTTCGGAAATTCCAGACTGAATCTGGCTTTCCCATCCTCTACACCAAGTACAAGATCTGCATCAAATTTAACGTCTTTTTTTCTGGAATAAAGTCCCTTTACATGGGTACGTCCTTTCTTCAAAAGTTCAACTGCCATTTTCTTATCCATTGACTTTTCCATACTTTCCAGAAAGCGGTTAGACTTCCACAGTGCAAATGAACAGCTTCTGTCTGAACAATAGTAATTTGTTTTTCCTTCATAAATATCGGACCCACAGACCGGGCATTTTCCAATTACTTCCTTTGCTGTCTGGAAACGATTTCTTTCATCTTCCGGAATAGCTCTGCACAATGCAAGAATATCTGCAAGCAAAGCCACAATCCCATCCATAAATTCTGTATCAGAAATTCTTCCCTTTTCCATCATAAGAAGTTGGTTCTCCCATTCTGCAGTCAGGCTTGCTGATTTCAGATTTTCCGGCATGACATGAATCAGCTCACACCCCTCTGCCGTTGGAAGAATCTGTTTTCCTTTCCGCTTTGCATATCCGGAAGACACCAGTTTCTCAATAATGCTCGCTCTGGTTGCGGGTGTGCCAAGTCCCTTTTTCTCTGTCTCGGAATCAAATTCCTTATTCCCGGCTGTTTCCATTGCTGCAAGAAGTGTATCTTCCGTAAACATTTTAGGTGGAGAAGTATAATGTGTACTTTTCTCAGCCTTAACCCCTGAAAGAACCATCTTCTCTTTATATCCTTCTGGAATAGCATTCCTACTCTCTGACTCATCTTCTTTTTTAGCTTTTACACAGGACTTTCGAAATGCTTCCTCTGCTTCCTTAAATCCCATCTGCACAGGTCGTTTTCCCTTTGCAGTAAATTCATGTTCGTTACACTGAACAGCAATTTCCGTCTGTTCACAACGATAATCTTCTCCCGTTGCCTGTACAAGCTGCTGTCCAATTAACAACATCAAATTTTTCTTTCCATCTGACAGTCCCTCCATGCCATTTTCCAATGCCTCTTTTGTTGGCAGAATCGCATGATGATCTGATACCTTTGCATTGTTAATCACTCGCTCCGGATTGCCACCAATGTGTCCTGATTTTAAAAATGGAAGAAACTCTATCATCCCATTCATAAGCATTTCTACCGTTTCTTTCATATCCTCGGTAACATACTGACTGTCTGTTCTCGGATACGTTACCATTTTTTCTTCATACAATTCCTGCAACATATCCAGTGTTTTCTTCGCTGTGTATCCGAAAAAACGGTTCGCTTCTCTTTGTAAGCTAGTCAGATCATATAACTTAGGCGGAGAGATTTTCTTCTGCTCTTTTTTTACTTTCGTTACAATCGCATCCGCTCCATTACAAAGTTTCTGCAAATCTGCTGCTTCCTTTTCTGAAAGGATATTCTCCGAAGTAACTGTCATTTTCCCATCTGATAAAGAAACTTTATAATAGGCTTCTTTCTGGAAATTCTCTACTTTTTCCTTTCTTTCTGTCAGCATGGCAAGTGTCGGTGTCTGCACCCGGCCTACAACCAGACGTTTAAAATATCTGGTTGTATATGCTCTGGTTGCATTCATGCCAATTAACCAGTCTGCCTGTGCTCTGCATACCGCAGCTTTGCAAAGTCCTATATAGTCACTTCCATCTTTCAGACAACGGAATCCATTTTGAATTGCTTCATCCTCCATTGAGCTGATCCAGAGTCGCTTCACAGGTTTCTGGCATCTGGCAAGATCATACACCCGCTTAAAGATCAGCTCACCTTCACGTCCTGCGTCACACCCATTTACCAAATACGCCACATCTTCCCGGTTCATTAATCTGCATAATATTTCAAACTGTTTTTTCTTGTCTTCAGACACCTGCACCTGCCATATATCTGGAATAATCGGCAGATCATCAAATTTCCATTTTGTATATTTTTCATCATATTTTTCCGGCGGAGCATATTCTGCCAGGTGTCCGAGACACCAACTGACAATGCAACTGTTACCTTCCAGATACCCGTCCTCTCTCTGGTACGCCGATAAATTCTTTGCAAGGCTATGTGCCACACTTGGTTTCTCTGCAATCACTAAAAATTTCGCCATAATTTCCTCCTGTTCTTCCTTTGCAAAAGGACAGCCAACCTATGACTGTCCTTTTCCCATTCCTTTTATTTCTGTTCTGCTGCTTTTTCTTCATCTTCATTGATGTATGGTGTATCGTCTGCAAACTCCAGACCTTCTTCTACGATGCCCTCTTCCTTTTTCTTTTTTAGTTTGCTGATGACAACTACAACAATACCACCCAAAACCAGTACTGCTCCGCCGCCAAGTGCTGCACACAGCCATCCTTTATTACCAATAGATTCCTGCTTTTTTTCAGTCTCCGGCTGAGTTGTTGCTTCTGGCTCCGGTGTCGTAGTCGTCTCTGGAAGCACAACCGCAGGTTCTTCTTTCTTTTCTGTTTCTTTCGTTTCATCCAAAAATTCTGCAAGATCATTTTCATCCACCAGTGACATCATATATACATTTTCTGAACTGCCCGCACGATCAATGACCATGTAAAAGGTATTCCCGTTTTTCGTCTGTACCGTCAGGAACTGCTTTGAGCTGTCATTTCCCTTATCATCTACAAGCTGCCCATTTCCAGGTGTCGAAAATGGGGTTTCTTCTGTGGCAGGCTGTTCTGCCGGCTGTTCTTCCACCACCTGAGTGGTTTCCGGCTGTTCTGCATTTTCATTTGCCTGTGCAAAAGCTGTCGCACTTACCGAACCGATCAGCATAGTTGCCGTCAACATCGCCATTAAAATTTTCTTCAATACTTTATTCTTCATCTTCCAAAACCTCTCTTTCTGCTTCCGATTCGGAGAACATCTTTTCGTCCTCTAAACTTTTTTCTTTTACTGTTCCTGTTTCCTGATTGTCCATGGAAAGATTGCCTTCCTCATCAAACTGCATCGTAACGGTTCCTTTCTGAATCCCATCCAAAAATGTCAGCATTTCATGACTACCCATTTTCATAGAACGGATTGCTTTGATAATCTCTGCATCTTCCATCTGCTTTTTCTGAATCTTCAATTTCTTTACATATTCCTGTAATTCCAGAATCTTATCTTCCGTTTTCTGAATATCATCCAGAACTTTTTTCAGTCGCATATTCACATTCGATCACTCCCTTCTAGTGAATCCTGCCAAATGCCATAAAATGTTGCTGCCAATAAGAGCTTGCAATACTTGTATACTGAATCGGATTACCACAATGAATCATCATGTTATTACCCACATAAATTCCTACATGGCTTGCCCCAGGCGTGTCATACGTTCCCTGGAAAAAGATCAGATCTCCCGGTTTCGCATCTGATGGAGATACATAGGAACAATAAGAGCGTAATCCGTCTGCGGTAGTTCTTCCTACATTCCAGCCATTACCACAGTTATTGATTACCCAGCACACAAAACCTGAGCAGTCAAAACTGGTAGATGGAGATGCACCACCCCATACATAAGGATAGCCCAGGTATTTTTCTGCCTCTCTGATCATTTTTGCAAACTGTGGATCAGAAAGAGCTTCTGCCGGAATATCATAACCGAATCCTGCACCACCTGTCGGAATACTGTTCAAGTCAAATAAGTAATCACGATTTCCATAATACTTGTTATAAGCGTCATACCTTTCCTGCTCCTTATCCGTCATACGATTTCTCAGGACTGTATCCAGATTATGATTGGTAAGTGTCACATCCAGTCGGTTTACTTCTCTTGTCGTTGTCACTTCCACTTCCTGACTTCCATTACTGTCTGCTATGTAGGCTTCCCAGGTCTGGTGTCCATGTGCAGATGCAGAAGCGTGGTCACCATAGTAAACATCAAACTGTACACCATATCTCGCAAATGCTCCTGTATCTTCTACAACATATTCCACTCCATTCATAATGACATGCGTTCCCATCGGTACAAAAGGATTCGATGCATCTACCGCAATCGTATGATTTGCCTGTGGATACGCTCCACTGGCAGTAGGTCCGCCACTCCACTGACCACAACAGATCGGGCAGTTGCAATACCCACTGGTCACAACCTGTCCCAGTGATTCTCCAACCTTTACCTTCTTCTTTTCTGTCACAGTCTCTCTTGTTGAATCTGTATATAAGCCATACTGTTCTTTAAAAATCTCTTTGATTTCATCTGCCACCTCTGCATATGTAAAACCACCATATTTAACAGTCAGATAAGAAATAAGCTGATATGGATTGTGTCCGATTTCATCAATCTGGAACTGAAATTCATCATAATCAGAATGTGTTTCCTTCATCTGATTAATCTGCTCATTCAGTGCATTTTCCAATGCTACATACGCATTTTCAGCCGCATAAATATCCTCATCTTCACTGGAATAACTGGTGGAAACTATGGCATTTGTGCTTCCCTGAAATAATGCTGCACAGCTTGACAGACTCGTTGCCATTAATGCAAACAGCAAAACCATAATGCCAATAGATAATAGAATATTTCGATTCTGTGCAACCAGTTCTTTGACTGCCGCCTTCGCTTTTTCTGTAAATCTCTGTGCATTTACAACTGCCGCATCTTTCACTGCTTTTCCCTGTTTTGCTGCCTGATACTGCTTCTGATAACGTTTTTTCTGTAAAAGTTTCTTTAATGCAGACTGTTTTTTCTGTTCTGCTTCTTTTTGGATTGCCTTTTTCGCTTCATTGGACGAATCACTGCCAAATTGCAGACGGGATTTTTCTGTTTCCTCCAGAACACTTTCCCTTAATCGATTATTTCTCTGTCGGCTTTCCTTCAAACGCTGTCGGACATAGATGGATTTTCTCGCAAGTGATTCCCCCATAAGCTCAGCCTGGTCAGCCGCATCCAGAGCAGCATTATCATCCGTATCCTCTCTGGCCCTTCTCTGCCCATAAGCGGATATTACATTTTCAACAGCCACGGCACTTCGTTTTACCATACCACTTCCGAGAATCCTGTCTTTTCCTTCATCATCAAAAATAAGACGGGATTTTGACTGCTTCTGCTCTTTTAAAATCTGCTCTCTCTTGGTCTTATTCTTAATTTCCTCCCGAAAGTCTTCCATTGATTTTTCATCAATTTCTGATTTTTCATGGTAGCGTTTCTGCTCTTTTGACGCATACGCTGTAACCATTTTTTTCTTCCGGCTTTGCCTGTCCAGTTCTGGTATCTCAGGCTCTGCTTCACGTCCTGGATGCCCACGAATACTGTCCTTACGAAGTCTGGAACGTGAAACAGGCGAAGATTTCTCCTCGCCTGCTCTTAAATCACTTATTTCTGATGTTTCCATTTCTTCCGATTCAGAAATGTCTTCCTGTTCCAGGAAATCACGTCTGGATCGCAATCGTTGTTTTCCTTCCGTGATTTCGTCAATTTTTTCATCGGAAATATGAGCTTTTCTTGCTTTTCCGAAATCAAGTTCCTGTTCTCTGTGACCAGCTACCTTTCTTTCATCTGCCTCACGTCCGGTGATTCTTTTTTCCGTCTTACTCCGAAGGTTTTCTTCCCGCAGTCCATCACGGCTCATCTTCTGAACGGTTTTATCCCTTGCTTTGTATTCATGCTCCTGCATGGTTCTCATCTCCTGATCTCATAGTCTTTGTCTAAGAAATTCTCCCATCTGTCTACAATGGAAATCGCTCTGTTTTTCAGTTTCGTAGAGATGTCTGAAACATTGCCCTGTAATTCGTGCTGCTGTGTCTCTCCGATCAGAATCAGTGAATCGACGACTTCCAGTAATCCGGCAATGCTCATCATATCAGCAAACTGCATTTCCAGTAATTTTTTAGCCGAACAGCCATATGCCCAATAATCTTCTCTGTCCCAGTCCAGGATGCTGTCATATTTCTTTTTTCCCTTGGGAAGCTCTGTCTCCTGAACATTCAGCTCATCTTCATAGTCACATTCGCCATAGTCAAGGTCATCGTCCTCATAGTAGTCATTTTCTTCCTCGATGTCGATCACTTCACTTAAATCGTCATCCCAGTCTTCTTCCATATCTTCGTAGCCAAATTCCTTCTCAATTTCTTTATCTGTCATGTCATTATCCCCCAGTTCTTTCCACTTTTTTTGCAACCACGACCATACGCCCATTTTTCTGTGAGTACTCACATGTGGACAATGTGAGCAGTTTTTCTCCATAGAAGGCTGTAACTTTGGTTTCATAGATTCCTTTTCGCTTAATTTCTCTAATAAAGTACTCATAATCTTCCCCTTTCTGTGCCTTTATAAAACTGTAATAATTGAAATCATTTCCTGTATAAACAGGTGTGGTAAATGCTGCCAGTATCTCATATTCTTCATTTCCCCAGATGGTACGGAACTGAATCATCGGATGTTCCTTATAAAAATCCTCATCTTTATATTTTTCAAGATCAGCAAACATCTTTCCACTGTTCATATGATGACCATAGATAATCAGATTGTCTGAATCTCCCGGCACACATTCTTCCGCAAGATACAGACAACCATTGGCAGAATATTCCCCGTTAAAATCCCGGTGCAGATAATAATTTTTATCTCCCGGACGGTGCATAACCGGATAATCTATTCTGGTTCCTTCAATTGTAATCCAGCCGATACAGTCTGGATTTTCTTCATGTAAAGCCAGGATTCCTGCATCTATTTGTGTCAGTGAATCACCAGAAGAATCTTCTCCTGTCTCATCTGATTTTTCCTGCAACACTTCCTGCAATTGATGCTGTAACTGATTATCCTGTCTCTCCTGCAAAAACATACCCATCAGGAAATAAATGCTGATAGTGAGCAGTACCACTGATGCAATAAAAAGCAGTCCCGCAAGCCATTTTCTCATTTTGTCCTGCCTCCTCTTTAAACGTCATCTCTGCCCTTAATACCAAGTTTTTCACGTTTCTCCACATCTTCCGGTTTCGATGACATTAATGCATAAAGCATAAGAGAATTATCAAATCTGTCTTTAAACGGAATAATCGTATTTCCGTAAAAAATAAGACCTTCTCCTGCCCCACTATTGGTCACATAAGACAACTGATGTGGCGAAATATTAAGCTGCTTTGCCAAGATCTGCCTGTCTCCAGAAGCCTGATTCAACATCAGAATAAAATCCGAATTTTCAAAAATGTTCTCGATTTCTCTTGAAGCAAGCAGATCTTTTACGTTCTGTGTGATACCAGTCGGAATACCACCCCATTTACGGAATCGCTTCCAGATCTCTACGCTGTATGCTGCTGTCTGTTCCTCCTTCAAAAGCAAATGGAACTCATCAATATAGTACCTGGTTGATTTATGGACGGAACGGTTAATCGTAACCCTGTTCCACACCTGATCCTGAACAATCAGCATTCCCAGCTTTTTAAGCTGTTTTCCTAAGTCTTTAATATCAAAACATACCAGACGGTTGTTCAGTTCTACATTAGTACGGTGGTTGAATACCTTTAAAGAACCATTAACATAAATTTCCAATGCAGTTGCCAGTCTCTGTGCTTCTGCTTCTTCCTGTTTCCGAAGCAGATTGTATAAATCTTCCAGAATTGGCATTTTCTCTGGCACCGGGTCTTCAAGATAATCCTGATACACCATTCGTACACAACGGTCAATAATTGTCTTTTCTACTGGTTCCAGTCCATTCTTTCCACCTACAATAAGCTCGCAGAGGGAAAGGATAAAATCTGATTTCAGTGAAAGCGGATCATCGTCATCAGCATAGTTTAGATTAATATCCATCGGATTAATATAATCATGACTGTTTGGGGAGATACGGATGACCTGCCCCTTAAATGCCCGGACTAATGGAAAATACTCGCCCTCCGGATCACAGATAATAATGTCATCTTTCGTAACGATAAAAACATTCGTAATCTCACGCTTTGCCGCAAATGATTTACCAGCACCCGGTGTACCAACAATCAGTCCATTCGGATTCTTCAGCTTTTTACGGTCAGCCATAATCAAATTATTGGATAATGCATTCAAACCATAATAAATAGATTCCCCTGCCATAAATAATTCCTGCGTTGTAAATGGAACAAAAATAGCTGTTGAAGTCGTTGTCAATGCACGCTTGATCGGAATCCAGTTTTTACCAAGCGGAAGACAGCTCATAAGTCCCGGTTCCTGCTGATAATCCAGTCTTTTCAATGCACAATTATATTTCTGTGCAATACCTGCTGTCTGAAACACAACATTTTCAAGTTCCTGCTTATCTTTCGCAGTATTTAAAAATACCACTGTTACAAGAAACATTCGCTCATTTCTGGACTGCAAATCTTCCAGAAGTCGTTTTGCTTCCCCTCCGTATGTATTCAGATCAGAAGGAATGATGTCCATATCATATCCGGAGCGAACCGCCTTCTTCTGTTCCTCAATTTTCATGCGGTTAATATCTGTAACCTTTGCCTTTACCAGTTTGATTGCTTTCATCTGGTCAATGGACTGGATATGCAGATTGACAAGCAGATTACAGTCCATTTCCAAAAACTCTGCAAGCATTTTGTCCGTCAACTCCGGTGCCAGAATCTGCAAGTAGGAAACTGCACCCATCGTATCTCCCATCTGAAAATCTTTTCCGTTCTTAAACAGGAAACTGGATGGAGCAATATAGTCCTTTGTATTCAATCCGGTACGCAGTACATCATCATAACTGAACTGAAACGGCACCTTACTGTCCTGGTTGAATGTTTCATACATAATCTGTAAACGCTCCACACCATTCAACGGATATGCCGATACACCCAGTATTTTGAAATTATTCAGAATATCCGTTTCAATACGTTCCAGCTTTGGTTTTGCTTCCCGAATATTATCTGCTTCAATCCCAAATGTAAGGTACTTTGTTCTGACAAGTCCGTTATTTCCCTTTGCAAGCTGGTTTCTGAGCATCTGTGCAAATTCTGTACGCAGATCGTCAAAACTGTCATTCTGTTTCTTAATCCGAATCACGTCCTCATACTCTGTCATATTGCTGTGATGATTGATAAAGGACAACTGGAAATGAATTGTGCTGTCAAAATAGTTCAGAAAATCACACCAGTTTTCAAAAATCGTATTTTTATCTTCGTTCTGAGCTAACTGATAGTTAATATCATAAAAGCGGATTGTTTTGGAATAATAGCCATCCTCGACACGACAGATTCCATCTTTTCCCATTTCTCTGTATGGAATAGACTGCTGTGCGGTAATCTTCTTCTCTTTTTTCGATGCCGTGTTACCCTTGCTGCCTGCTTTTTTTACAGAACTGCTTTTTACTTTTGACTTTCCTTTTGCAGAGATTGATGACTGAGATTTCTGTTTTCCCTTTTTCTCTTTTTTCACGCGTTTTTCTTCTGCTTTTTCTTCACGGGCTTTTTGTTTTTCCTCCTGTTTCGCCCTCTTTTTGTCTTCCTTTTCCTGTGTTTTATGCAGTTTTTCCTCATATTTTTGTGCTTTTTTCAAAGCACGTTTCTCACGTCTGGTAAGTTTACGCCTTGGTCTGCGAACACCTCTGCGTCTTTCCAGAGCCTCATACCCTGTAACCACAGGTTCTCCAGTTAAACGCTGTCTGTGCTTGGCATAATCTTCTGCTTCATCCGGATCAAACACTGGCAGTTCTTCTGAATCTTCTTCATCCAGCCACCAGTCCTCCTGATAAACGGAATCCTCAGTATGCTGAGACTGCCATTTATCGTTTCTTCTTTTTTCCATGAGCAGTGCCTCCTTTCGCTTTTGTCACAATTTTCTTTTTCTCATACAAATTTTCAACCTCATACTTCCGTACTGGCGGACGGATGAATTTTACTGTAATCATATTTTTCAGAACTATTTCCAGTGGAAGTCCATCCTTTTCATACATGGCAAATAAAAAAGCCGGAAGCATCAACAGACACATTCCGGTTGCCGCATTACTTGAACCAATCATTCCTCTTGTAAGGAAATAAAACGGAAGCCCAACTGCTCCTGCAATGCCAAGGCAGATAAGCTGACGTTTCGTAAAGTTCAAAATAATCTTATTTTTTACCTTTGTCAGATCTTTGGGTACAGATACAAAAGCCATCCTCCATCATCTCCCATCTTCACGATTTAAAATATCTACTGTACTGTTTACTTCATTCCCCCAGACATCCCATCCAGGTGTACTCTCCCTCGCAAACATTTCCAGCCTTGGTAAATCTCCCATAAGTTCCATAATCAGATCTCTTGTTATATCTGGTTTCTTGCTGTGTTTTTCCCGTGGAGAAAAAATAAGCTGTGAAACTGTTTTTGACTTTCGCCTGGGTTTCCCTTTTGTAGCTATCAAACATATTTCTACATTGGAACGTGTCCAATATCCCATTCCCAATACATATCCCTCTCCGGTTCTTTTCGGCTTTAACCAGACAAATCCAACTGTTTTATATTCAAATCCCCACGCTTTCATTACCTTAAAAGCTTCGGGTAACTGTGGGCATGTGACCCATAAAAACAACACAGCATTTTTGTCAGTCCATTCCTTAACCGGCAAGCTGCAAATCTCCTCCACTGACATTGTCTTATAATGATTTTCGGCAACGCCCGTTCCTTTAGCATTTCGATATTGCCATGGCGGATCTGCATAAATAATCTGATATTTTTCCAATACCTTCTCCTCCTTCGTTTAGTGCGCATTAAATATGCTCTTTGAGAAATTAGCTGTCTTCATAAGACTGAAACACAGTATCACTGTATAAGCCATTACACTGAGCAGTGCTGTATGCACGTTATCTGACACCTGTATATTTGCAACCAGAACCGAATAAATACCCACGCATACCATAATGAAAAATCCCTGGAATGCCAGTGCAAAAAGTCCTCTTAAATAGTTACTGCCAATCTGCCCCCATTCCCGATTGCTCATGGTTGCAAATGGAATTGCTCCGATTGACGAATACAGTAGGGTAAGAACCCGGCGCCTTGCCATATCACTATGGTAGGTTTCCGAGAACT
>ERZ791743.1017-NODE-1017-length-19397-cov-18.412315_pt1 | contig 19397 bp, 16 predicted proteins | sample MGYA00509952_ERZ791743 | MGnify/ENA primary metagenome ERZ791743 (study PRJEB30046, sample SAMN00792040) | human gut metagenome | study: EMG produced TPA metagenomics assembly of the A metagenome-wide association study of gut microbiota in type 2...
TTGAAAGCAAAGTAGCTGAAATATAAGCGGTTAGAGTTATAGGTTCAAAACCCTCTCTTTCCGCAATAAAGAATGCAGGTCTGGAGTGATGCAGGCCTGCATTCTTTTTGTATTCATGCAACCCCTGTCGGCCGGAAACCGCCCTACAGCGGGCCGGGCATGTACAAAAACATAACAATCCGAAAGCAGTCACACTTTCCTTGGAAAAGTTTTAATCTTTAGCTTTTAAACAGCCATGTACAATTTCAACACTGACAACCCGTTGGTGACGAGCTACTGATGAATACAGATATCCGGTTTTACAGACTCTCCACAGAGTTCTGGCAACGAACAAATACCTGTAACATTTGCCCCAAAAAACCTTTTTGATAAACAGATTCCGCGGAATACCTTAGCCAACGATATTGAAGTCACGGAACTGTATCATGATGGCATGATTTCGGCCGTTGACAGAGCGAAAACATAATGATACGGACGCTTTATCACAGGCTTAAGCGTATCTTTTAACCTCATTACATCAAAAACTATAAGACTAAAATCAACAAAGCAAAATCATCCACCATACAAAATAATTCCATAACTTTGTCTTCGATAATCACAGCAATTATTCTTTGTGGTTACTTTTCCATTCTTTGTTATCTGTATTATAAAAATACAACGATTTTCGCTAATTGTCTATTTTACAAATATATTAATCACAAAACCCACGTTAAATACAGAACTGCGAATATGAATAGATGTAAAGAACAAGTTATTATAAATCAAGGAAAAGTATCCCTGAGAAAAGAAAGTTTTGACACATTAAAGTTCTTCCTTGCATTCTTTGTAGTAATCATTCACACAGGTTTTACAGGCTGGATAGGATTAGGCAGTGATGCTATTTCACGTATAGCAGTACCGTTATTCTTTATGATAACAGGCTACTATTTACCAACAATGACTGAAGAAAAATTTAAGAAACATTTCCATAAAGTTGTTTATCTTACCGTTATTTCCACTTTGTTTTATTCCTTATTTAGTTATGCCCAATCGATTACAGGGGAATCTTCTTATAATTGGTTTACACAAACATTTAATATGAAGAATATTTGCTTATGGCTATTTTTTAATTTTACAAAACCTATAGCAGGACACTTATGGTATTTCTATGCTTTATTGTATGTTCTTATAATTATCTATATAGGCCGTAAGACAAAAAGGATAGAACTACTACACATGTTTCTACCACTCTTATTTTTAGGAAATTATATACTTAGCTACTTTTTAAACATAACTTATCGTAATTTTCTTTTCATAGGCCTACCTTATGTTCTGTTGGGCTGTTTATTCAGGAACAACGAGAAACAATTCAAGATATACACCATGAAATCCCCAACATTGATTTTAAGCCTTTTGTTTTGTTGTTTAGGTTTAGGATTAGAAATGTTATTTTATAAATATACAGATACAAAAATCATACGCGACCACTTTCTGTTCACACTTCCAATGGCCATTTGTGTTTTTACCTTGGCTCTTAAGCATCCCCATTGGGGGGCTAATAGTTTATTGACCACAATAGGGAAAAAATATTCTGCACATATTTACATCATGCATTTATGTGTAATAAAGCTTATACCGCATGGATTTATATTTCTATGTGGAAAAGATACTTATGAACAAATCGCTCAAAGTAACTTATTCCAAAACAGCTACCCCTTTTTAGTTTTTGGAACAACACTAATTATTGCGTTCGTTTTTAATAAACTATGGAGTCTGTTCTTACAAAAAACGAACACTAAACAAATTGCGAATTGAGCAGGAGGAAGACGACGTCGTTTCTTACAACTTTCGCTTTCCGCCCCTATTCCACCATACGTACTGTACAGGGCTGTTCTTTACTCAGAGTACCTCTCGAATATTTCTGAGGATACTTCCACGGAATTATTATCAACCACCCATCTGTAGGTACGTGGTCCCTATACCATTCTGTTTCCATAAGGGTGGCCAAGCGTCGAAGGCATGAACAAGAGCCATGAAGCGTGACTCAAAGCGCATGTACCACGGAGAAATCCGATGCACCCGAAACACAGAACAGGTCCACGGGCACAACTATCAGCATCCCAGTTCGCGGGAAACGTAAAAATCAGGAAAAGCACAGGGCGTTTGATTTTTTCTTTTTACTTTTACTTTCAGAACGAACGATATCCGCCGCAGGAAACAGCCAAGCACCGGAAACGCGCTACGAAACGGACACGACGGAACTGAAATGAAATGCAGAACCGGAAAAGCAACGCCGGACCTGCCTGACAAGCATTTGGGAATAAAAGGAAAAAAGCATGGAAAACATCAAAGACAATGTGTTGGAACTGGTGGGACACACACCGCTGGTGCGCCTGTCCCGACTGTTCCGGGATGAATGGGGAACGGAAATCGTAGCCAAGGTGGAAAGCTGCAACCCGGGCGGCAGCGTGAAGGACCGCACTGCGCTGGCCATGATCGAGGCGGCCGAGCGTTCGGGACAACTGCAACCACACGGGGTGCTCATCGAGCCGACCAGCGGAAATACGGGTATCGGCATGGCCTGGATTGCCGTGCTGAAAGGTTACCGCGTGATACTGACCATGCCGGAGACCATGAGTCTGGAAAGAAGGCGCCTGCTGGCCTTCCTGGGATGCGAACTGGTGCTGACGCCGGGCAAGGCGGGCATGCAGGGTGCCGTGGAACGCGCCGGGGAACTGCACCGACAACTGCCGGGCTCGGTCATCCTGCAGCAGTTTGACAACCCGGCCAATCCGGCCGTGCACGAAGCGACGACAGCCGCAGAAATCCTGGCCGACACGGACGGACGGGTAGACGTGCTGGTGGCCTGCGTGGGTACGGGGGGAACGCTGTGCGGAACGGGACGGGGACTCAAAGCCGTCCGGCCGGAAGTGGAAGTGGTGGCTGTGGAGCCGTCCGGCTCACCCGTGCTCTCGGGCGGCACTGCAGGAAGCCACCGCATTCAGGGCATCGGTGCCGGATTCGTGCCGGGTAATTATGATGCAGACGTGGTGGACCGCGTGATGCAGGTGACGGACGAAGAGGCGATGGCCACCATGCGAATGCTGGCCCGGAAGGAAGGACTGCTGGCCGGCATCTCCTCGGGGGCGGCGGTGGCAGCGGCTCTCACGCTGGCCCGAAGCGACAGCTACCGGGGCAAACGCCTCGTGGTGATGCTGCCCGACACCGGCGAACGCTACCTTTCCGTGCTGTCCGACGGCGATGCCTGACGCGGACACGCTGCGGGACAACGGCACGCAAAAGTCCAGACGACCCAACGCGCCGACATCTCCCTTTTTGTCCAAACGCAGCCCACGCGACGCCTGCGACAAACAGGGCAACCGGGCTGCCCGGCCATAACACGGCATCCGCCGTCTCTCCACGGACCGGTGAAAATCCGGAAACTCCGACCCATCACAACAAAAGACGAAGGAAAAGACGGAGCGGGAACCCAAATTCCGGATTGGACACGGCGAAACCTGCTCACCTGTAAAAAGAAAATATGATACAACAAACCTCTTTCAACTTGGCGCCCCGACGCAGGGGCTGCCACCTGATTACGCGCGAAATCCTGGAACACCTGCCCCAGCCGCTGCCACAGGCCGGACTGCTCCACCTGTTCGTGCAACACACTTCGTGCGCCCTCTGCATCAACGAGAATGCCGACCCCGACGTGCGGACCGACCTGGCCGGAACGCTGGACCGGATGGTGCCGGACGGCGCCGCCCACTACCTTCACCGTCTGGAAGGCCCCGACGACATGCCGGCTCACGTGAAATGTGCGCTGATGGGGGCGGAACTGACTCTCCCCATTACCAACGGCCGCCTCAACCTGGGCACCTGGCAGGGCATCTATCTGTGTGAATTCAGGGACGAAGGCGGTAGCCGCCGCATCGTAGCCACCGTGTGGCAATAGGCCATACGTGCACGGACCGACAGATGACTCCCGGCGGCCGTTAAGGAGGGAGGGAAAGGCAAGTTCTCACCCCGCCCCTTCCGGCCGGCACCGGAAAGCAACCTTTTCCAACAACAGAACCATGTATCAGAAATTTATCATCAACCAGGACGGTGTGCTGAAATTCGGCCACGTTTATCTGCATCGCGACCTGCTCGAAGCGGGAGAGCGCTGCCCCTACGGCGGCGGTCTGTGGAAAGCGGACGAATGCCGCGGTGCCCTGCTGCTGTACGGACGTTCATTCGACTTCGGAAGACCGGACTTCCGGTTCCTACGCCGGGTGGACTGGAGCGGCGCGGGCGGTGTGGAACGACCGCTCTTTTTCCTGCCGCAATGGCCCAATGAGGACTGGCTCGAACCGATAGCGGTGCGCTGAAGCGGAAAAAACGGATGTTCCGGCTACCGCAAGGAAAAACGCCGGGGCAGGACGCAACGGGGATTCCCGCCGCCCCGACTCTGCCATACCCTCTCAACAAACGTACCGCCTCCGCAAGGCAACTTCCGCCTGCCACAGCAGGAAAAATTGCCGCACGGAGGCGGTATCCGTCACAGGTGGGAGCCACCGGAACGACGCGGGGCTTCACCGTAGAGAAGAAAGGCACATCAGGCCTGTGTATCGGGTTTCTGCTCGGCCGGACGCGAGCCGTTGTCATTCAGAATGGGGCTTTGAGCCAGATATTTCTCGTCGTCCGCATAAATATAGAGCACACTGCCACCCTTGATGGCATCAATAATGGGGCGATTGAGACGGGTGGGCAAGGCGGGACAGCCGAAACTGCGCCCCAGGCGTCCACCGGAACGGATGACGGAAGGATTGGCATAGCTGGCGCCATGCACGACGATGGCGCGGCGGCGGGCATTGTCGTTCACTCCTTTCTCCAGCCCTTCGAGCACAAGCGAATAACCGTTTTTTCCCTGATAGGTATTTTCCGTCAGATAGAAACCGAGCGAACTCTGGTGCGACCCGTCGCGATTGGAAAAATCGGTGGCATAGACACCGCCGCTGTTGCGCCCGTGCGCCACCACGGAAGAGAACAGCAACTGCCGCTCCCGCATGTCGATGACAAACAGGCGCTCCTCGGTGGAAGGCTTGGAAAAGTCGATTACGGTGAGGACGTCGCGCTTGCGCCCGGTTATCTTCTCATAACCGGCAACGGCCAGCCGGAGCGCTTCCTCACTCAGTTTCCCTTCGAGCTGCAGGTCCTCATAGAGAACGGCTGCCGTATGGGCCGCGGTGTGCGGCATCTTGATTTCAGGACATCCCGTGCGGGGTTGCCCCAACAGCGGAAGAAAGGTGAGAAAGACGGTCAGGAATATCTTTTGCATGGCGCGACGCTTTTTTACTAAAACGACGCAAAATTACTACTTTTTACGCAGACGGCTCATGCACAGAGTGTTAAAAATGAGGAGGAACCGAATTTTGCTATTCACGACGTACCCTCCGCAGCCGGGGCACCCCTTCATGCCGCACAGGAGCCGGAACGGCAGCACGCGGGTTCACTCTATCACAACGACCAATGACTGGCGAACCGGCGCCCACTCGTACACAAACTTGGCATGCGACGTGGCGTTGCGCACGCACATGTGAGAACGCGGCGTCGTGCCGAGCGACCAGCTGTATTCAATCTCCTTGGTTTGCGGCACATTGACCGGCACACCGTGAATATAGGCGCCATTGGTGAAACGGCTGGCATAGGGAGCATAACCGCCGTGGGCCGCCGAACCGTCCTTGAGGAACACCATCTTCCGCTTCTGTTCCTGCTTGAGGAACATGCCGAGCGGAGTGCGCTGGGCATAAGGCGGCTTGTACTGCCCCGTCGTAGCGGGATTCTTGCTGCGGATGAGCCATTTGCCGCGCCCGCTCCATTCCAGCGTAGCGATATTCTGGTCCTTGCGGTCGACAACGATGACGTGATGGAAACGAGTGCTGTCGGGCAACAGGCGGACATAACGGCGGGGTACATACCACTCCTTGCCGGTGGCTGGCATCTGGATGCGGTAGAACTGCTCCGTCGTTTCACAAAGATGCGCGAGCGTGCCGTCGCGGCCATAGATTTCGGGCTCGAGGGTATCGGTGGGGGCATAAAGCGGAACCGACTGGTAGCGCTCCACGCCGAGCGTATCGGCCACACGCTTGTAGACATTGCGCACAAACCGCTTCACCAGCGGAGCCTCACGGTTCATGTTCCTGTAATTCTGCATCACTACCCACCTGCGGGAATCCTGCTGCATATTCTCTATCAGCGCAAGCGCCTCACGCATCTGATCCCACTTGAAGCTCCGCTTCACCTTTTGATACTCATAGGTATCCGCAAGGGTATAACGGTCGTAGAGCAAAGCGGTGTCGAGACGGATATCCTTGGGTGACAAGGGCTTCGGTTTTTCAGCTGGCGCAGGAGATTCTGCTGCGAGAAAATCGACAGCCGTGGTATCTGCATCGGCCCGGGAACGGTCGGCCGGCGGGTTATCGGCCGGCAAACGATTGCAGGACATAAGGAAAAGGGTGACGAGAACTACGGCTACGCGGTGATTTTTCATAGAGATGAGAAAGGTTGGTGAAACAACTGTATGACGCCCCTCTGTTCTGAATATAAACGGCTGCACGGGCGAAGTTTCTTCAGAAAAGCAGAAGAGGGCTATATTAATTGCAAAATAAATGTATTTTTTTGATTTTAGGCATTTTATACGGGAAAAACGCACATCGCGCACTGACTTTGCCGAAAAACGAGAGGTTTTTACGGTTGTCATCTCCCTGAGGCCTCGTTACGGACCGGTAACTGAGCGATACCGGGTACCTCGGACAGCTTCCGCGTCCGGCAAATACAGAAGGCAGTCCCCGCCGCACTACTCCGGCACGACTGCGGACGGGAAAAGAGATTGCCTGCGGTTGGACGCCACGTATCCGAGCCTCGACGGGAAAGTCCGCACATAAAGAAACCGTCCCGGCCCCGGTTCTCTTTTTTCAAGAAAACAAGGGCGGGGACGGCTCCTACTGTAGAAGGGCTGCCGAGACACAGTTGCTCCACAGCCCCTCCAGAAGAATCAATACATGTACAGCTGACCGGCCGCCAATTCCTGCTTGTCGCTGCCGCTGACCTGCATGTCGAGGCAGCCGCCGTTATGGTCGAAATAGCGCACCTCTATGCGATGCAAGCCGGAAGCGAGCGCCTTCTGGCCTGCCATGCGGCGAGGCGAATGGGCACCGTCGTTGTCGATGACTACGGCACCGTCGATGGTGAGAATGCTTCCGTCGTCGGAATTGAGCGAGAAGGTATAAATGTCATCCGCCGGCACCTTGATGTAGCCCTGTATCACCAGTCCGATGCGGCCGCTGGCTTCCTTGGGAATGGAAACATCGCTGACGGGATAGGTACCCTTCTTCGGGGCAGTCTCGATTTCCTTGCACGATTCGCCGCCATATTCATACCAGGTGGCCTCCAGGCCCGACCGGGTCGGCGCGGCCTCAACGGCCGGCGCATAGCTGTCCTTGACATAGCGGAACTTGAAGACGTCGTCACCCTTACCGTTGCTACGGAAAGCACGGAAAGTCACATCACAGGTTTCGCTCACTTCAAACGGACCTTCGTAGCGGGCTGATTCCTGCGTAGGAACACTGCCGTCGGTAGTATAACGAATATCGGCGTCGGGGTCAATGCAGCTGACCTTCACTTCGGCCTTGTCGAGGAACACATTTATATCATTATCCCCTACAATATCAGGCAAACGATAGTTGACATTGAGACGGTCGAGACGGTCGAACTGACGGTTCATGCGACTGGCAAATCCGTCCCAATCCTTTCCGCCACCGTTCCAGCCCAGTTCGGCAATTGCCAGGGCACGCGGGAAGACCATATACTGCATGCGCTCCCGCGAAGGAATATACTCACACCAGATGTTACCCTGCACGCCACGGATGAGCGCACTGCGGGTAGAGTCGGCCAAAGCACCGGCAGGCTCATAGAGATAGATTTTCGATACCGAATGCTGGTCCTGCTGATAGTCCAGATAGAAATGGCTGTTGGGCGTGAAGATGATGGAATTGCCCTGCTCTGTGGTATGGTTCGGCGCATTGCCCACCCAACTGCGCCACCACATGACGGTAGCCGTCTTCGAAAGGCCTCCTTCCAGGATTTCATCCCAGCCAATCATGTCACGGCCGTTCTCATTGAAGAAAGCCTCCATCTGATGGATAAACCACGACTGCAACTCCTCCGGCGACTTCAGCCCCAGCTGACGGATGCGGCGCTGACAGTCGGGACATTTGTTCCAGTTGGTCTTTTCCACTTCATCGCCTCCGATATGCACGTAACGATAAGGGAAGAGCGTGAAAATCTCCCGATACACGTTTTTACAGAACTCGAGCGCGGAATCCTTTCCCGGACAGACGGGAGAAGAGAACGTCGTGCCCCACCCCGTTTCGTTGAAACAGGACACGCCCTTATAGTTGCTGACGGCAGCCAGCATATGGCCGGGCATATCGACTTCCGGCACCACATCGATGCCTCGGTCGGCAGCATAGGCTACAATGTCCTTAATCTGTTCCTGCGTATAGAAGCCTCCATACAGTGTGTCCCCGTCGACCACCTTTATGCGCTCATCTGAAGGCAGCAGGAAGTCCGGATTCGACTGCGCAGAACGCATGCAGGAGCGGTCGTGCCAGTTGAAAGTGCGCCAGGCTCCCTTCTCCGTCAGCAGCGGATAGGCCTTGATTTCCACACGCCACCCCTGGTCGTCCGTGAGATGCCAATGAAATTTGTTCATCTTATAGAGCGACATGAGGTCGAGCAATTCCTTGACTTCGGCTGGCGTATAAAAATGACGGGACACATCCAGCATCAGGCCTCGCCATTCATACTTCGGCGCATCGCTGATGCTGACTGCCGGAATCTCCCAGCTACAGTCTGCCTTCGTGCGCGACTCCACGGCATCGGGAAGCAATTGCCGCAGTGTCTGGATTCCGGCAATGACCCCACGATAAGACTCACCCGTGACAACGGCACCACTGGCATCAACCTGCAAGCGATAGGCACCTTCGAGTCCCTGAAGCGTCGTATCCACCTTCAGCGTGATGTCGCCCGGTCCGTCCACAATGTCAAACGTATATCCCGTGGAAGGACCCAAAATGCCGGCCAACAGCCGGGCCGCATCCTTCAGCTGCGGGTCGCTTACGCCAATGCGGCAGGACGAAGGCAGACGGAAACTCTCCTGCCCGATTTCAACTTGCTTCGGCTGAGGGAGCAAAGACACTTCGGCCACATCGGGACGGCTACTGCATGCCCCCGACAGCAACGCACCGGCCACAGCACAGGCAAAAAACAAGAAACGGTGTGCTTTCTTCATAGATAGCAATTTTTAGGGATGAATACTAAAACAAGGTATGCGTTCCAGCGAGCCCCACGAAAAGCAGCCATCGCATGCGGAACTTTTCAAAGTTACACATTTTCTTGGAATTGCATATCTTTTCCAGACTTTTTACGTCATGAGAAGAGACCTTTACCGGCCTTTGGGGATTTTTCCTTTTTCCGCCTATGGCTTCAAGTCTGCCTTCTCCCGACCTGCCCCTCCTCGCTGTATGTCCGTTCTTCACATGCACCATACCGGTTACCGGCCCCATCCCTGCCCCACAGACACCGACGGACCGACACCTCCCTGAAAACGAAGAACTCCGCCAGGCCAAAGACCTGACGGAGCACTTCATCTTATGGATGGGTAATTGTTTCCTCAATTATTTGTTGCGGAGGATAGCAGCACGGCTGAGACGCGGATCATCGTAGAACATGTTGTCTACACCACCCTCATGACGTACGCGGAGCTGTGACTTGTCTACGCCAAACTCATTAACGAGGCAGCTGTAAACTGCAGCGGCACGGGCCTTGGAGAGATGCTCGTTAATCTTCTTCGAACCGGTTCCGGCATCAGCATAACCCGTGATGGTGTAAGTAGCCTTCGGGTCGCCTTCCTTGATGGCCTTGGCCAGGAATCCGAGGTTCACACGGTCTTCCTTCGTCAACGCGCTCTTTCCGATGCGGAAGGTTACGATAAGATCGGGCACAACAATCTGCTTTTCTACCTTCGTTTCAGCCGGTTTCGAATTAGCCTCAGCCAACAAAGCCTTCAGACGTTCGTTCTCGGCATTCAGGTTGTTCATCTTGCCACGGTATTCGTTCCAAAGAGCGTCGTTGTAAACCGGAGTCTTCACCTTGTTCCAGCCGCGCTTCGGGAACTTGTAGGTCAAGCCCACAGTTGCAGAAAGGATACCTTCGGCACTGCGTCCACCGGTTTCCCCATCGAAACGGTCGTTCATTACGGTTCCGCGAACATCAATCTGCAAGTCGAGTGAAGAGCAAAGACGGAAGCTGTTAATCAAACCGAGGCTACCGGTAATCTCATTCGTCTTCGGAGCATCCAGCATTCTGGCCCAACCCAAACTTACATACGGGCTCACGTTCCAGATGCGCTTTTCGTTGTAACCGCAGAACAGGTTGGAAAGGTTGAACAGCACATCACCGTGCAGGTTGAAATAATTGGCTTCCTGTTCTTCCAACCATTTGGAAGCATCATAAACCTTACCGTTTCCATAGGCACCATTCTGTGTTACGCCCTTCCAGGAAAGGCCGCTGTACATAAAGCGGATACCAATGCCCGGAGTAAACCACTTACCGATAGCCACATCAAGGGCCGGAGAGAGACGGTCAGCAAACTTCATCTGCTTTTCGTGGTCACCAAACAGCATCTGTGCGCCACCGCCTACGCTGATAAACCAGTTGCTCCAGAACTTATTGGTTTCTACTTTGTATTTGTCGGTTTCGTAAGTGACGAATTCTTCTTCTACGCTGGATTTCGTCTGAGCCAGCATCGAGCCGGAAACTAACATAGTTACGGCTACGAGCAACATTTTCTTAATCATATCGCAAATGTTTTTGAATTTGTTTTCTTTTTTTCGTGTTCACATACCTGTTTTAATACAACATTTCTTTCAGTATCTCAGGCATTTTCATCTCTTCACATTTTTCCTTTAATTATGGGCAAAGATACACAATATTTTTTTACTCCATGAAAAAAGACTGAATATTTTTAATATTTCTCTTTTTTTAGGAACCGACGGTATGTCCACACAAAGGCTCTGGCAGAGACAATACACAGAGAAAAGTTCCCACTGACATGCAGCAAAGACAAAGCGGCCCACCGGCTGATGATATATGCCGGCGGGCCGCTCCATCGCTATTGTATATTACTCGTTGACGTCGGGCAGCGTGTTGTAGTCACGGCTGTAACGCAACATCTGCCGGTCGTAAGGCTCGGTATAGTCCAGGCGCACATCGGTGATGTTGCCCTCGGCATCTTTCTCGGCATGGAACACCGGATTGATGAAACCCTTATAAGGCGAAAGGTTCAGCTTGTTGTAGCGCTCCAGCACTTCCTGATGCAATTCGGCGTTCACCTTCACTCCGTAGGTTTCCACCAACTGGCGGGCCGCCTCGAAGTCACCCTCGCTCTTGATGCGCTGGATTTCGGCCAGCAGCTGCCCGAAGAGTCCGCGCAGAGCTTCATAGTCGTTGATTTTCACATAGGTTTTTCCTTTTTTCCTGACCAGTTCCACCACTTTGCGTTCCTTGCCCTTTTCCAATGCCCACTGGGCGATGAGCGCCCGGTTGCGCATATGTGCCTCTTCGATGTTGGCACCGGGATTGATACGCACGAGTTGCGTCATCAGTCCGTTCATCATGTAGGTGTAATACTGGCTCTTGTAGGCCTCGGCGTTTGGCGTCAGCCCCATCTCCACCAGCTTGGCATCTGCCACGTAGTAGAGGCCAAAGAGGTCGGCACGCGCCTCTTCGATGGTCGAACCATAGGCTTTGAGCGCATCGGGGTCGGTGCCTTCCAGCAGGCGGCCCGAACCGTGTCCGAGACATTCGTGCAGGTCCGTATGCAAATTGTCGCAATTGGCCCCATATTTCTCAATGAGCTGGCGGGTAGCCTCATCAATCACAAATTCCTGGTCCATACCCGAACCGTGGGCTGCCTTGGCATAAGCATCGGTAAGATTGCCGATAGTCACACTCTTGGAGCCATATTCACGGCGCACCCAGTCGGAATTGGGCAGGTTGATACCGATGGCCGTAGACGGATACAGGTCGCCGGCCAGAATGGCAGCAGTGATGACCTTGGCTGAAATGCCCTTGCACTCCTTTTTCTTGAAACGGGTATCGACGGGCGAATGGTCCTCAAACCACTGTGCGTCGGCGGCCAGTTTCTGTGCCCGCTCGGTTGCCACCAGGTCCTTGAAGTTGACAATCGATTCCCACGAAGCCTTCATCCCCAGCGGGTCGCCATAGCTTTCGGTGAAGCCGTTGACAAAGTCGACACGGCTCTCCGTATCCTTCAGCCAGTGGATGCAATAATTGTCGAACGTACGCAGGTCGCCCGTACGGTAGTATTCCACCAGGCGGTCGATAACCACCTGCTGTTCCGGCGTACAGGCAAAGGGACGTGCCTTCTCCAGATAATACACCACCTTTTCCAGCGCGCTGCCATACATACCGCCAATGCGCCATACGCGCTCGCTGAGCATTCCGAATTCGTTACGCTCCAGGCGGCTGTTCATGCCGTTCATGATGGGATACGGGTCACCGGCCGGCTTGCGCTGGCGATAGAACTCCTCAGCCTCCTTCTGCGTGATGCCCTCTTCATAATAGTTCGAGGCCGAAGTCAGCACCAGGTCCTCGCCGTCCTTCTGGTTCACGCGCGTCTTCATCACGTTGGGGTCGAAAATGACCGGATAGATTTCCTCCTCCAGCTGATAGTTGAGGTCCTTAAGCGTCTGACGGAGCCAACTCTCCGAGAATCCCGGTTCAAACTTCGTGTATCCGTAATGATGATGAATACCCGAGGAGAACCACACCCGCTTCAGATAAGTGACCAAAGCCTGGAAATCCTTGCTCTGGCGGTCGCCCTGATAATCCTGATATACCTTCTCAAGCATCCGGCGGATACGCAGGTTATAGCGTCCGTTCTGGTCGAACACGATGTCGCGCCCCTGCAAGGCTGCTTCCGAAAGATAGTAAATGAAAGTTTTTTCCTTCAGCGAGAGCTGCTCGAATCCCTCCACCTTGTAGCGGAGCATCTGGATGTCGGCAAACTGTTCATCGGTGTACTTGAATCCGTCCGTCTGAGCGGCGGCCTCAACCATACATCCCCATGCTGCAGCAGTAGTCATCATCATGGTAATGATTTTTTTCTTCATACGTAAACTTTATGTTGATATTGTTTTCAGAATGCAAAGATAGTGAAAGGCGAGCGCCATGACAAATCGAAAACGAAGTTTTCAGACTTGACATGGCCGAGCCTTCCGCCCTATTCCCCAAAGATATTTTCACCTAAGACATCAAGGGAATAAAACAGAAAGAGGAAAGGGAACCGCCCCTACGGATTCATCGCCCGGCGGATGGCGCTGCACATAGCCTCCGGGTCGCTGCAGGAAATCACATATTTCCGTCCGCTCCGCAACTCGACATGGAACACGTGGTCCAAATCTGTGGCATAGACCATGAAACGTCCCAACTCCTGATTCACGAACCACCCCCACCAGCCAAAGAAGGCTCCACTGCCCATCAGCCGGACAAAGTTCATGGTGACCTGATAAGGTTCTGCCTTGACTATTTCCGCCAGCGGTATCGTCTTGTTGCGCAACGGGAATGCTATATTCAGATTGCCCTCGCCCACCTGCACTTCCAACGGATAGAAGCACATGGCGGCCAGACACAGAAGAGCCAGAAGCCCCCAAAGGAAGAAGGCAATATACACGTCATTTCCGCCATCCCTCATGAAGAACAGCCCCAGCCCCAAGAAAAGAGCCACAACGGCCACCGTGCAAAGAACGGAACGGACCGCCCATTTTGATTTCTGCTTATACATTTCCATAAAACAACGGTTATGGAAACAAATTTACGTTTTTTTTCATACATCCCGTCCGGAATGCCCGTAAAATGCACCGCTCCACTTCAAAAGCCCTGCACTTGCCTTACGGGCACAGCCCCGGCCGGACTATTCCCCGTGTCCGGCACGCCGGGCGGCCTCATATTTCTCTATCGCCTGACGGTCCTTGCTAATCGTCACCAAATAGACTCCGCCGAAAATCAGCACGACTGCCACCACTTTCATCAGGCTGAACGACTCCATGCCCCAGTAAACGGCAACCATGCAGGCCACCAGCGGCTGAATATAATTATACATGCCCGCCACCGTGGGACGAAGATTCTTTTGCCCCACAACCGTGAGCATATAACAGAAGAAAGTGGCGCCTACCACAATAAAGGAAAGCCCGGCAATGTTTTCCCGTGTCAGCTCCGCCCATTGTGTCGCCATCAGGGAATTGGCGGAAAAAGGCAGAATGCAGATGAATGCATAAGTGAACATCCACTTCATGATGGTAACCAGGGAATATTTGTTCACAAAATTCTTATAGTACACGAGATAAAAGGCATAGCAGAACTGAGCAAACAGCACCAGCAGGTCGCCCCAGATGGAGGACGCAGCACTGGCCGATGCCGTCGCCCCGCCCACACTGCTGCTCAAAATCAGCAGCAAGGCACCTCCCGCGCCGCAGGCAATGCCCAGCACCTTCTTGCCCGTGATGGGTTCCTTCAGGATAAAGGCCGCCAGAATCATCGCCCACAAAGGCATACTCGTCGTAATGATGGAAGCGTCGGCCGGCGACGTCAGATGCACACCCGAGATAAAGCACCCCTGATTGAGCACAATGGCAAACAGGGACGCAAAGAACAGCGCCATGAGGTCCTTATGATGCACATGCTCCGGTTTCTGAAAAAAGGAAAGTATCCAAAACAGCACCATGGCACCTCCGACACGTAAATCCGTCATCACCAGCGGACTGATTACGCCCCCGGCCATAATCAATTTCGAAACAGGCGACATCAGTCCCCACATCACGTTGGCTCCCAGCATGGAAGCATGTCCTTTCCAATGAAAATCCATTTTTCTGCTTTTTAAAAGATGAATACCGATTGCTGCGGAAGGTGGTGTTTGCGGCCGGAGAATCCGTCGCCCGGCCCGCCATCTTTTTGCGGCTGCAAAGATAGTGAAAGGCGAGCGCCATGGCAAATCGAAAACAAAGTTTTCAGACTTGACATGGCCGAGCCGCATCCTATCTTATGAAAAGATAGTGAAAGGCGAGCGCCACGGCAAATCAAAAACGGAGTTTTCAGAATCAAAACTGCCCGCCGGCATTTCCGTAACGGCACCTTCAAACAGCACAACCCCCCCATTTTACGAAAGTAAGGACAGGAAAAACTAAAGTAAGGATAGAAAAAACTAAAGTAAGGATAGAAAAAACTGTCAGTACTTTTGTTTTTTCTAAACTACCAACTGTTGGAAGGAAACGCGCCACGCTGTTCCGACCACCCCAGCGCGTCATGAGAACACGGCGATGCACGCCCGTGAAATCCCCGTTTCCTCCACCCCCTGCACCCGTCACGGGATGGAACACAACCGGCTGGACGGACCAACCGACCGGCAAAAGACGCAGGGACCACGGGCGTGCCTCCATGAAAAAAAGGAGCAGAACCGGCTACTACTCTTCGAATTGCCTCAACACGTCATTGCACCGCTCCACATGCTTCCGATACCGGTCTACGGCTATCGCTACCGCCAGCGCGACAAAGACAATGCCGGCAAACGCGATTTGCTGAACGGCCGCAGGATGGGCGGCTCGCTCACAGAGATGCACAAAGATATAGGCCAGCATCACCGTCAGGGGGAGAAGGCTTATCATCAGCGACCGGAAATAAAACTTGCGGTAACCGGCAATCTTTTCTGCCACCGCACGCGCGTCGCCGTCCAGCAGACGGCTCATCCCCAACTTGCGGGCCACCCACCAGCTGATACCCAGATCCGTCAAAGCCCACAACGACACCAATATCCCAAAGATGACGGGCCAGTGCGTATAAATGCAAATAACGAATACGGCAGGCACCGTCAGTGCATCCATCCACATTCTGTGCCGGAATTCCCGGTTGACCGCCAGCACCGGTCCCCGTCTCAGCGACTTAAGCAACCTTTCACTCCTCATGGTCTGCATTTCCAGCGCTTCCTTGAACCGGTTATAATCCGACTGCAACGCCTGCAATTCTTTTTCCAACTGATTTTCCATACGGTTTTCACTTTAGAGATTTGACATTTTTTTGAGTTGTTCCTTGATGCGTACCAACTTGAATGAGACATTCTTGACAGAAATACCCAGGATAGCACTCATTTCGTCATAGCTCAGGCCTTCGAGCCACAACAGAATGACGCTTCTGTCCACCAGTCCCAGCGTATTGATACGCTTATAAAGCTGCTTTATCTGCAATTTCCTTTCCAGGCTGTCCCCTTCCGCCGGGAATGCCGCGTCGAGATGGAAACCCTCCCGCCGCTTCTTCTGTCTGCGGCTGAAGTTGATGCAACAATTCAGGCTGACACGATAAATCCATGTCTTTACGTCGCTTCTCCCCTCAAAGGCATCAAAGCCTTGCCATAATCGGACGAGGATGTCCTGATACAGGTCGTCCACCTCATCCTTATCCTCTGAAAACATGTAGCAGACGGTATAGAGCGTGCGCTCATGCCTTCGAATGATTTCCATAAACTTTTGTTCCTTCGCGTTCATCTCAGTTTTCTTTGTTTTTGCCTATTAGACAACAAAGTTGCCCAAAAACTATATCACATTCGCAATTTTTCTGTTTTAAACTGCATCAAATGCATGCATTGTTCTTGTTGCCTGAAACCAATGGGCATGCAGGCGATATCTCATGAAGATACAGCTATTCAGGAAACAGGGTGTGGAAAAAGCAACAGACACCTTAAATAACTAGATACTTATCAGAAACCAATAATAGCATTATCAAACGGTGCAATCGCCCCTAAAAAGGTGACCCGTCATGCCCGACCCTACCTAACCGGCACATGTATTTTCGATGAGTTCCCCCATGTTCAAAGAGACGTTGCCCCAAAATCATGTACCGACATCAGAATTTACCAAAGACAGGATAGAACGCCTCCCGACAGAGGAAGAAACCAACAGGCGAATGATTCAAGGAACAATGGGAAAAGTTCAGAGGAGATTTGTGACAGCCGGAGGAGGAGCCAAGAAAAAGTAGAGGTTTTAAGTTATAATTGTTAAACTGTTTGCATTTGCAGAAAGGAGTAATCAAATGTATTTTTTGTGCTCTTTTTCATGTATTATGCTTATATTTGCTTTATACATCATACAATTTAATATGAGAATCATAAATAGACTTTCATTTCTCCTTATCACTTTTTTATTAGGGTATAGTTCTGTTTATTCACAAACACAGGCCGATGTGAAAATGGGGGAAATTCTGAACGGCGGAGATTTGTTCCAATTGAGAAATGAATATCCGAAATTAAAAGACTCTGTGAGTATAAAGATGCTTAATCTTATAGCAGACACACAGTTAGGTATTGGATTCAACAAGTTGGAAAATGCCGCTGTCGCCCTTGACAGTTTGTTGTTGCATCACCAAAATGAAATGGATGGGCAAACCTCAATAGGTATGGCAGCTTTGCAAGGCATGAACTTTTTAAATCTGGGCATGTATGAGCAAGCCGGAAAAGTTGGGGAAAGCCTTGTAAATGCACTCAAGAATTCCGTACCGTTTGAGGCCCTTTACAGTTTTGTGTTTATGGAAAAGGTTGGCAACGCACTCGCCAATGTGCCAAAGCCTTATCTTGAACGTCCTGATTTGGACGTTGCAGTACCAATGAGTGTTGAAACCGTAGGAAGAGGCAAGCATATTTATATCCCCGTGGAAGTAAATGGCATAACAAAAAACTATATTTTCGACACAGGCTGTTCTTTCGGCAATTTCGTTTCAGAGAAATATGCGAAAGAAGCAGGTTTGAAAATTGTGGCAGACTCTATTCCCGTATCAGGTATGGAGATTGGTTTTGTGAGACTCGCCACGGCAGATTCGATGAAAATCGGAGAACTGGTATATCATAATCCTGTTTTTATGGTTGCTCCTCCCGACAATGAAATAGATTCTGTATTTACATTTGACGGAGTGCTTGGTTATAACTTTATAAGGGACGCGCGGGAAATAATCATAGACAATGAAGCTGGCAAATATATTTTTCCCCACAAGGTGTCAGACGGAGAGCCGAATATGTATCTGTCTTCAAACACGCCACGGGTACGAATAAATTATGACGAGAAACCTTTTGATCTGATTCTTGATACCGGAAACGTAAAATCTGATTTGGGGAACAAATTCGCAGAAATATTTCCTCATGCCATTGAGGGGCTTGCAGAACATACAACTTCCCGTGGAGGCTTTGGCGGAATATCGCAGATAACAGCAGTCACATTGCCAAAGTTCTGTTTTAAGGCAGCAGGTACTACTGTAACATTATACGATACGGAAGTCGTTAAGAAGGCAGAATCCAGCAACCAGCTGTTTTCAGGTTCATTGGGAGCAGACTTCGTATTGTCATTCAAACGGCTTGCTATTAACTATCAGAATATGTTTATACGTGGAGAATAATATGTCACCGGAGAAAACCATCGGAGATGTAGTTATTTCAGACCATACATGTACTGACCGATATATCTATTCGTTCGAGGGAAGACGATGGAGGAAACAGCCTGAACTGATTCTTTCCGACCGTGAAAAAGAGATTCTCCAGCTCTCCGTCAAAGGACTGTCGAACACGGAAATTGGAGAAACTCTCTTTATTGATGCCAATACCGTAAAGTTTCACAAGAAGAAACTCTTCGAAAAACTACACGCAGAAAACATCACTGAGGCCGTGGGTATCGCAGCCAATATGAGGCTGATTTAGGAAGACGATGTAGAACTTCGGCAAAGTAGCTACAGGGGGATGTGAGGTGACGTATTCCTTCATTTTCTTCCGTCCAAGTTCGATTACCTTCTCATCGTCACATCTGTTCATCTTTTCTTTATCAATATAGGCAATATGCCAGAAACCCAGATAACCGATGACATACCTTTCAATGGTAATTTCTATCGGTTCGCCCGGACGCTTCATGGATTGAAGGGAGTTGCGAACATCCTTATCGATGATGCCAACAACTGCCCATGAGAGATTTATATAAGAAATTGTTGATACCATAATTTTTAGTTTTCTGCTGCAAAGTTCCATACTTTGTGAAACTTTTCCACTACCCTGTAGAGTAGTTCTGATTACAGAAACTAAAAAAATGAAGTATAATAAAGTTAAGAAGGAAATGAATAGGATTACCAAAAGTAAAGCATATATTAACTACACACGTGGTTAATTTTCGGGGTATAAAAAAAGGTGTAAATCTCGCAAACGCATGATTTACACCTTTTCAGCGGAGAGAGAGGCTCTCGAACCTACATATTCAAGAAATATCATAAAATTG
>ERZ791743.1024-NODE-1024-length-19312-cov-18.223243_pt1 | contig 19312 bp, 14 predicted proteins | sample MGYA00509952_ERZ791743 | MGnify/ENA primary metagenome ERZ791743 (study PRJEB30046, sample SAMN00792040) | human gut metagenome | study: EMG produced TPA metagenomics assembly of the A metagenome-wide association study of gut microbiota in type 2...
ACCGTAATCGTTTTTAGTGTTTAACCTGTCAACCATTTTTAGTACACCACAAACAGTCAGTACTTTCGTAAAAACTAAAGTACTGACAGAATTTTCTATCAGTACTTTAGAATTTTCTGTCAGTAGGACTGTGAAACCGTGATGCGGCAATAGCATACAATGACCTCTGCCCAGGGATAAATAATCATACCGAACTCACGTAAAGGTTTATACATTGAGGTAAATCCGTAACGACTGCCCGCGAGCGGGAACGGGGCAGAACGGACCTTGGCTTTTCTGAAAATCAGGAACAGAGGTTTCTGTTCCGCATTCTTATCAAAATTCTTGCTGATTTCAGCAAGAAAACAAACGGTTTCCGTAATTTTACTCTCTGTTTCCATAAGGAATGCCATGAGCAACCGCCGTCTATACGGCCATCATTCCCTAAAAAAATATTGTCAGCGCCAACCTTCCGACTGACTGATTCACAAAAACTTACACAGACGTATATATTAAAAATGGATTTGGGACACAAAAAAAGTCACATTTTTCTGTAGTAAATCAGCGGACCGCGCGTCTAACAGGCATAAACCATTTAATTCTTACGTTTATGAAAAAGATTTCAATGCTGCTGATGCTGCTGTGCATCACCCTGGGCGCCAATGCCCAACTGTTGTGGAAAATCTCCGGAAAGGATTTGCCGAAACCCTCGTACGTCTTTGGCACACACCACCTGGCTCCGCTGTCCATCACCGACAGCATAGCCGGATTCAGGCAGGCGCTGAACCAGGTGGAGCAGGTGTATGGGGAAATCGTAATGGAAGACATGACCCAAGCGGCCAATCTGCAGAAGATGCAACAGGCCATTCTGCTGCCAGGCGACACCACGTTGCACACACTCTTCACGCCGGCGCAATATGACAGTCTGGCCGCCACGGTCAAAACGCTGATGGGAGCCGACCTGAAAATGTTCGACAACATCAGACCCGCGTTTCTTTCCACACAAATCAGTGCGTTGCTGGCCATGAAAACTGTCCAGGGATTCGACCCGAAGCAACAGTTGGACAGTTGGGTACAGGCAGAGGCCAGGAAAATGGGCAAAGCCGTCGGCGGACTGGAAACGATGGACTTCCAGATGGGCATCCTCTTCGGCAGCCAAAGCCTGAAGCGACAGGCAGAACAACTTTACTGCTCGATTCAGCATCTCGACCTGATGGAACAGCAAACCGTGAAAATGACAGCCGCCTATATGCAGCAGAAACTGGATGTGCTGGAAAAGGTCATCACGGAGAAAATGGGCAATGCCTGCGATGCACTCCCCGAAGAAGAAGAGGCACTGATTTACGGGCGCAACAGCAACTGGGCCCAGGCCATGCCGGCCATCATGAAACAGAAATCCACGCTCTTTGCCGTAGGCAGCGGACACCTGACGGGCCAGCGGGGCCTCCTGCAACTGCTGCGAAACGAGGGATACAAGGTAGAGGCGGTCAGATAATCCGGAAAAACGGGCATCCGCCGTGTCTGCCCGCAACAGGCACAGCAGAGGCTTCGCAAACCATCAAGGAAAAAGACTATGAACCGGAAAAGTGAAAAAGAGACGGAGTTTGCCCGGATGCTGCACGCCCACCGGACAACCATATATACCGTCTGCTTCATGTTCTCAAAGGACAAGGACGAGGTGAACGACCTGTACCAGGAAGTATCCATCCACCTTTGGAACGGATTCGACAGTTTCGCACAAAAGAGCGACATCAAAACCTGGATTTACCGGGTCAGCCTGAACACCTGCATCTCTTTCGACCGGAAAAAGAAGCGCAGGAACACGGTTCCCCTGACCATGGACATCGACCTGTACGAAGAGACGGACCACAAGTCCAGACAAATCCAGGCCCTCTATCGCCGCATCAACCAGTTGGACCCTTTCGACAAGGCCATCATCCTGCTGTGGCTGGAAAATCTGCCATACGACGAAATCGGCGGGATTGTAGGCATCACGGCCAGGAATGTATCCGTAAAACTGGCCCGAATCAGAGAACAGCTCAAAAATATGCACGACTAAAGCTACCGCTAATATGGAAAAAGAGAACATCAACCATATGGACGAATTGAAACAGCAATTCGCCCTGCTCACCCAAAGGCTCGAATCCCAGCCCATCAACAACGACAAGTTGCTGAAAACCGTCATCGGAAACAGGATGAAATGGATTGCAAAGTATGTTTACCTGAAAATCGCTCTGTTCTTCCCCCTCACCGCCCTGCTGTATTACTTCTTTTACCAGAGGGGAATGATTTCCCTGACATTTCTGGTCCTTACCCTGTTGCTTTGTGTCCTGGAACTCTATTTCGATACCGTCATCAACCACATACGGGGAAAAGGGTGGCTGGAAAAGGATTTGCTCACCTCGCGCCAGCTGCTGGTCAAGATGAAACAAAGACGCACACAGCTCATTCTCGCGGAAATCCCCATCAGCATAGTCTGGGTGCTGGTCTTCTTCTTTGAAATCATCAGTTACCAGCCGGACAATCCGGCGTATGCCGTCGCCATGGGCACCGGCATCGGTATCGGTGCGCTCGCAGGCGCCGTCATCGCCTACCTTGTTTTCAAGAAAATGCAACGCACAAATGATGAACTCCTGCGGGAAATCGACCGGCTGAAGGAGTGACCTCTCCCCGGCAAGCCCTCTTGCCATCCCCTCATTAAGCTTTCACTGGCCCCGGTGCTCCGGCATCGGAGCCTCTTTTTTTGCCACGGACAACAGCCCGGATGCTGCCTGTTTCCTCTGCCCGGCGCTTCCGCACCGCACTCACTTTTTTACAACCGACCCACTTTTTTCCCCCTTCAGCTCAGTCACACGTCACATTTTGCCGCTTCTTTTCGTTATTAAGATGAGTATACTCCAGCAAGGCCTGCCCACCGGTTCCCAAACGGTACGTCTCCCGGACAACCTGCTGCCGGAGACAGACCAGCTACGCGACAAAGCATTTTATTAACCTTCAAAGAACCCCAATGTATGGAAAATTATTTCTCATCCATGATTGAGCAATTGCTCTTCTCCGTCACCCTTCTCTACATCCTGATGATTCTGCTGCTGATTGGCCTCTGCGTCATTCTCCCCATCTTCCTGGTGCGGAGCATCGCCAGAAAAAAGATAAACGCGGACAACAAACGAACCGAAATCATCACAGCCGTTCTGGAGAAGAACCCGGATACCGATGTGGAAGAACTGCTGAAGAAACTGGAACGGGCCACGCCAAGGAAATCACTGAAAAGAAGCCTGCTCCAAAAACTGATATGGGGTAGTGTGAGTCTCGTCATAGGGCTGCCCCTGCTGGTCTTTGCCCTACTGGCCGACTATAAAGGAGGAGTCTCCTCTTCCCTTTTGCACATGTACTATCTGGGCAGTGCCCTACTCATCCTGACGGGACTGGCGTTCTTCCTGGTCTTCTTCATCAGTAAACGTCACCTGGCTCAGGAACTGAAAGCGGAACAACAGGAAAACAAGACACAGCCGTGACCCGGGAACAGTTTATCAGATACGTGGAGCAGGAGCAGGAACAGTTGAGACGGTTCCTGCTTGCGCTCTGCTGCGGCAACCGCGAAGAAGCCGACGACATCGCACAGGATACGCTCGTCAAGGCCTATCTGTCTTCGGAACGCTACCGGGATGAAGGAAAATTCACCGCATGGCTCTATAAAATTGCCCACAACACTTTTCTGGACAGGAAAAAGGCACACCGGTACCATGAGGAACTGGAAGAGGCAGAACGGCAACCCGATTCCACCTTTGCCGCCGACCGCACTTTCGACCATCAGGAACTCTATGCCGCCATTGCCACATTACCGGTAAAGGAACGCACGGCCCTGCTCCTTTTCTATCTGAAAGGCTACTCCATCAAGGAAATTGCCCAGATCACCGGCTGCCATGCTGAAGCCGTCAGGAAACAATTGTCAAGAGGAAGAGAACAACTGAAAAAAAGAATCACCCCATGAAAGATGACATTCTGAAAGAACTTTTCGCCGCCTACCGGCCGGAACTGGGCAGCAGCGAAGTTTTCATGCAGCAACTCCAGAAAAAATTAGCCGAGATGGAAGCGGTCAAACAGATACGTGCACGTCAGGAGAAAAGGAACAGACGCATTTTCCGGATAACTGCTGCCGTGGCCCTGGCAACGAGCTGCGCCCTTCTGTCGACCGGCGGCTGGCAGTTGCCCTCACCCCAGATTTTCTCCGCCGAAGGGCATCTGCTGCTGCCGGACCTGTTACGCTCACATCTGAATCTGCTTCTGATTTCCGGCATTTCGATATGGACAAGCCTCTGTATTTTCCAACTGGTCAGTTTCACCCTGGATATCAAAAGTAAAGCCAGATACACATAGCGGACAGGCCGTCAAGGGAATCAGTAGGACAGGCGGCGGGGAAACTCCTTACGCATATGGTGGCATACGTATCCAAGACCGTACGACTTGAGGTCACGGCGGCAACTGGTATGGGAAAGTACGAATAGAGTTATCACCTCACTCCCGGACATAAGGCATGGGCGGTTGCGGCGGCGGGGTTTGCCAGAGGTGCCCCAACGCATGTTGCTTCTGTTCAGGAGCTAAAAAGTTGCAGCATTCTTTGATAACACAGAAAAGTATTATTATATTTGTATCAGTCATGGGAATGAAGATTTTAATACAACTTACGGATGCCCAATCAAAATGTTAAATATCTCATTTCCCTAATTTTTTCAAAGACTTTCTTATTCCGGACTCACGTTTATAAGATTTATATTTCAAGACATCATGAGAACGCGACATTTATGGTTTGCTCTGATATTCATGGCACTCGGCTTATTGAAAGGGCAGGCGCAAAAGATTCAGACCTGGAACCATCCGACCACGGAGTATGGAAACGTTTATTTTGACGGATTCTTCAATATCGCTCTGGATATTACTAAAGTGGAACTGAAAGAAGACGAGACTGCGGTTTATGCTACAATCAAGCGGCGCTCTGACTATCCCCATTTAGGACAGTTTAAGTTTTCAAAAGACACCTATCTCTTGGCAGACAGTAAGCGCTATCCAGTGGTGTCCGCCGAAGGAATAGAGCTCGGCAAGTTCCGTCAGACGGAAAAGAATGGCCAACTTGACGTGGTCTTCCACTTCCGCCCATTGCCAAAGAACACAAGGTCGTTTGACTTCATCGAAGGTGATGAACAGGGAGCCTTCCAGATAAAAGGCATCAAGCCGGTGGAGGAAAGATGGAAAGAACTCTTTCCGTCTTATTGGCGTGATGAACAGACCGGGGAATGGATGATTGCATTCCTCGGCAATCAGGCCATTTATGATAACAAGGTCTGGGATATGGAAGCGGAACTCCGTCATCGGGGAAAAGAGGCGGAAATTACGCTGACTCATGAAGGCGAAACGATCAAGGTTCAAGTAGGCAAAAACCGGAATGGCCGTCGCACGATGCGGATAGACAAGCAGAAGCGAACGCTTTCCATGATTACCGGTCGCTTTATGCCCGATTATCCCGAGAAGGATGCGCGCACTGATTTTGTGGATCTGGGCAACAAAACCGATACCGCCACTATTATTGGTTGGTTAAAGGATATGCCGGAAACTGAAAAAGGTAAGAAACAGGTTAGTGTGAGTTACACTGATTTTATCACGGGTAAACAGGTGGAGCACATGCCGCAGCTCGATTCACTCGGTCGTTTCTCCATAAAGATTCCGTTGACCAGCAGCCATGAATTTTGCTTCGATTGGGATCTGTGCTATCTTCGCACGGTTTTTGAGCCGGGAAAGACCTATTTCCTGCTCTATGACTTCAAGGAAGGTCGCCGCCTTTTTATGGGTGATGATGTGCGTTTGCAGAACGAACTGTTTAAATTCCCTTTGAAATGGTGGAATATTTGCATGGAACAGGGCGACGACCTGGATAATTTTTTGGATGCTATCGACAGTACGCTGCAGGCTGAATATGCATTCCTGGATACCTTATGCCTCCAGCATCCCACGCTCTCTGCACGTTTTAGCCAGTTCAGCAAGGACAACATGGCTGCCCAGGCAGCGAGTGAACTGGGACAGGCACGATTTTGTACTCCGACACGCAGGCTGTCACCTCGTGCCCGCCAATATGCTTATGAACATTTTTGGAAAAAGATGTCCAAACCCTACCCGTTACACCGTGACTGGAGAATGTTCTTTCGTGATTATGCAAATGATATGATTGAAGAGAGTTCGGCTGGCACCTACTCTTTTGATGTCTGGGATTTCATGGAGGATATTGCGTCCGATGCCGAGGAACTTGATTTCCTGAAAAACTGTAAATCGTGGATGGAAGAGGCCAATGCCCGCCTGGCTTCTGTAGAAAATGAGGAGGAAAAAAAGCGCCTGTTGGAGCAAAACGAAAAGGAGAACGAAGAGCGGCTCAAAAGGGCAAATGCCCTCTTCAATTCTCCGAAGGCAAAGGAAGTAATAGGAAAAAAGATATTCCTGGAGGATATGCGCCTGAAAATCCATGTGCTCGATTCGACAGGTACAGACTCTTTCATCAAGACAGTACTTCTTTGTGAGGATGCATACAAAAGATTAGACTATACCCGTAAGCCGCTCAGTCAGGAAATCATGGACTCCTTAGTCCTATGGACCGGCAATTCACCTGCCTTACAGGGTATCAGGGAGAAAAACGAATTCTACACCGCCCTTGTCAACAGGAAACTGGATCAGCTGGTTTTGAAAACGGGTTCGGAAGTAGAAGGCTTGCAGGAAGGACAGGAGATTTTGAGCAAACTCACGGAGCCTTATCGCGGAAAGTTCATCCTTCTGGATATTTGGGGCACTTGGTGCGGCCCTTGCAAAGACGCGCTCTCACATTCACAAGAAGAATATCAGCGGTTGGCCAAGTATGATATCCAGTATATGTATCTCGCCAATAATAGCCCAAAAGATACGTGGGAAAATGTCATCAAAGAGTACAACGTGACGGGCTGTAATGTGGTTCACTTCAATCTCCCTCCTGAGCAGCAACAAGCGATTGAGCGCTATCTCAAAGTTGCCTCTTTCCCTACCTACAAGGTAATTGATCCGGAGGGCCGGGTACTTGATGTCACGGTAGACCCCCGAAATCTGGATTCTACCGAAAAGTTATTCCAGATGCTCACCGAAAAATAATATCCCGAAGTTTTATACGATAAAAAGTATATCACACATCGGGATAGGACAATTAAAAGAAATATTTCTCTTTCAGGAATATTTCTGACAACGTGAGTCCGGTATAACTACGCCAAAGACATATTACCGGATTTTCTGGAGAAAACAGTCAGTACTTTCGTAAAAACTAAAGTACTGACAGAAATTTCTATCAGTACTTTAGAATTTTCTGTCAGTAGGATTGTGAAACCGTGATGCGGCAACAGCATACAAGGACCTCTGCCCGGAGATAAATAATCATACCGAACTCACGTTTCTGATAAAAAACGGAAGATAGAAAAAGTCTCCAGTTCTTTCCCATCTTTACGAAAATGGAAAGAACTGGAGATTTTATAAACGTGTATTTAATGGAATAGAATAAGAAAAGGGTTCCTATAAATACAGAGCCTTCAACTCACTGGCGGAATCAGATTGATAAACGCCAATGGGGAAGTTTTATAGTCATGGCATACAACTTCATGCCGTTATTCCGCCACGAATTCATTAACTCCGGCAAAAAGCAGTTTCCCAAACGCTACGATTTGATTTCCACACCGGCTTATTTGGGGGCAAACTGCCATAAAACCATACCTGCCCTACACAACGGCAACGGGTGATGACATCACGTCATCACCCGCTACAAAAAATCTACAGTTTATCAGAATGTTTTATCCCTATCACAATGAATCTAAAAAACGATTCACGATATAATAATAGCAACAGAGCTCTCGGCTCATTATATGCAGTAGCTCATAAAAACGGCATTTGTGGCAAAATCTCTTCGCGACCTGTTTTCCGTTCAGAAACCGACTGACCTTTTTTATACAAATAAAACCGGAGCATTCGTTTTCTGGAGCTTGTTTTTCTTTTTTCCGATTGCAAATTTATAGTGTTTTCCCTGTTTTCAGTTGCACTTTCATACAGTTCTATAGTACAATTGTACACAAATCTATTTTTTATATAAAAAAAACAGCAATTTCATCTTTCTTGCTTGCCAAAGGCTTCTCTTTTTCACCAACAATGCATAAAATAAAAAAACATGGTTTTTTCTATATGCCCCGGCACGATTTTCCTCAAAGTAGTTGCGCAAAAGCCGGAAAATCCCCTTCCGCTGATGTATTGCAGTCCAGGCAAGAGCCTAAACAAAGTTTCAGGCCACAAACACAAACAAAAAAACAGCCGTATCACTACGACTGTTTTCCCGAAGGGCTTGAAATTAATCATAACTGGCAAAACCAGCAAACCCTTTAAAACACTTTTACAATCACCTATTCATCTAATTTAAATTCTATTTGATATACTATTGGTATGTGTAACAAGTAATCGCTATTACCCGCTGTTGTTGATGCAAAAGTAGAGAGTTTTTGCATTTCCATCTAACACTTTTGTACAAAACTATACAACTTTTGTACGAATAATCGGTGTTTTTACTTTTTGTCATCTTTTTACTTTTTGTACCTTTCACTTATTTTCCTCATTTTCCATCAGCGAAACTCCTGCCCGGCTGCAAGCCGAGAACCACAGCGTTTTTTAATCCATATACTTATTCATCCGTTGCTTTTTATTTTCTAATTTTGTATTGCACAAACATTGTTGAACGCACAAAAGGCATATTTCCTCTCCAATTACCGGACAAAACAAAATTTGTCCATGCATAACCACGAAAAAACTGTACCGGCCACTTCACGGTTTCCATTTTCCGCAGGAAAGACAGCCTCTACACAGAGAATGAATCCATTTTTATTTTCACAAAAAAATAAATCCGATATCTATGAAAAATATTCAAAACCCTTTCTCCGTTTCCGATTTCTTCAGGGATGCCCTCACGAAGGAAAACACCGGCTGCCCGCAAGAGCGTCCGCTACGAATGAAAATCCGGAAAAGCACCGGTTTCCTCCGGAAACTGCGGATCGGACGAATCCACGGTGCGGACAAACCTCTTTACAAAGCAGCCTGCTGCGCACTCGCCTTTCTGACGTTTCCGGCAGCCCACGCGCAACTCCGCTGGCAGCTGGCCGATGACGGCGGCATCGTCTGGAACACCGAAAAGCGCCTGCCCCATCACGACCATATCGAAATGAGCGGACGCAGCGTCTCCGTCGTACTCCGATACGGCGTCGAAGCCGACGGCAGCTTCACCGTCAACAAAAGCATGGTATGGCCCCTGCTCCGCACCGTGCCCAACAACACCCACGCCAGCCTGATGAGACGTTACAACTGGGACCCGCTCGATGCCGTGACCGTCAACGGATACAGCCCTGCCGGCGAACAGGTGCAGTCGGTTCACCTGAAAGGACTGCTTACCGTAACCAGCCGGTATGGAAAAAGCGATAATGAAAAATGGGAACTTACCCGCCGCTATCTCCCTTCGGCCGAACGGCCTGCCCTCATAGAACTCTACAGAATGGTCAATCTCGGCAAACGGAACCTGCTGGTTGAAATTCCGGAAACACGACAAATCAGCACCACACCGGCCGAACAGGGCGTTGACGGCTCCTACCGTATCATTCAGGCCGTTGAAGGTGGCGGCCATTACAGCATCGCACCCGGCGACACCCTCCGCTTCGCCGCCTACACCGCAGCCACCGCACCCGGAGAACCGGAACCGGAAATTCTTCCTGCACGGGAACTGGAGCACCGGCAACAACTGGTCAACGAATGGATGGGAACACTCGTGCTCGAAACTCCCGACTCCGTCATCGACCGTCTGTTTGCCTTTTCCAAAATACGCGCCTGCGAAAGCATCTACGAAACCGAAGGCGGCCCCATGCACGGACCGGGCGGCGAATCCTACTATGCCGCCATCTGGGCCAACGACCAGGCAGAATACGCCAACCCCTTCTTCCCCTTCGTGGGCTACGCCTACGGCAATGCGTCGGCTCTGAACGCCTATCGCCATTTTGCACGGTTCATCAACCCGGAATGGAAGCCCATCCCCAGTTCCATCATCGCCGAGGGCAAGGATATATGGAATGGGGCCGGCGACCGCGGCGACGCAGCCATGATTGCCTACGGTGCAGGACGCTATGCACTCGCGCGGGGGGACCAGAAGGAAGCGGAACAGCTCTGGCCGCTCATCGAATGGTGTCTGGAATACTGCCGCCGGCAACTCAACAGCGACGGAGTGGTGGCTTCCGACTGCGACGAACTGGAGAACCGTTTTCCCGCCGGGAAAGCCAACCTCTGCACCTCCTCGCTCTACTACGACGCACTACGCTCCGCCGCCATGCTTTCCAAGGAACTGGGCAAAGGGCAGCACCGCAGCTATCTGAAGCAAGCGGAACAGCTGCGCCGGAACATTGAAAAACATTTCGGCTGGCGCATGGAGGGATTCGACACCTACCGTTATTACGCGGGCAACGACGTCCTGCGGTCCTGGATATGCATTCCGCTCACCGTCGGCATTGACGAACGCGCCGAAGGCACCATCCAGGCTCTGTTCTCCCCCCATCTGTGGACTGCCGACGGCCTGCTGACTACAGCCGGCAGCAAAACCTTCTGGGACCGCTCCACCCTCTACGCCCTGCGCGGCGTACTGGCCGTTGGAGCCACCGAAAAAGGACTCTCCTACCTCTCCGTCTACTCGCGCACCCGCCTGCTCGGCGAGCACGTGCCTTATGCCATTGAAGCATGGCCCGAAGGCAACCAGCGCCATCTTTCAGCCGAAAGCGCGCTCTATGCCCGCATCATCACGGAAGGGCTTTTCGGCATACGCCCCACCGGCTTCCGGCAATTCGACCTGACTCCCCGCCTGCCGGAAGCCTGGCCAGGCATGCACCTGCGCCGGATTGCCGCCTTCGGCAGCCTTTTCGACATTGAAGTGGAACGTCTGCCGGAAGGCAAACTTTCCGTACGCCTCATTGAAAACGGAAAAGAACACGCCTACCGGATAAAAGACGGACAAACGCTCCACCTGCATGTCGGCACGAAATAACAGAACGGCAAACGCCCCGAAACGCTGTAACGTTCCGGGGCGTTTGCCGTTCTTCGGCGGCCGCTCTGCCGTCTGCCAAAGAAAAAGGAAAGTCGCGACTGCGGTTCCCTTCCTTCTTACAAGGTAACAATGCTTCCGGCGGAAAGACCGCAACAACGAAAAAAGGTTGTCAGCGATATAACCGACAACCTTTTTCCTTGATTAGCGCTTCAGGATGGGCTTGAACCAACGACCCCCTGATTAACAGTCAGGTGCTCTAACCAACTGAGCTACTGAAGCAATTTGCATTCCGAATTTTGCGCTTCAGGATGGGCTTGAACCAACGACCCCCTGATTAACAGTCAGGTGCTCTAACCAACTGAGCTACTGAAGCAGTTTTCCGCAACGCTATCGTTGCTTTTTTCGGAAATGCGATGCAAAAGTAATGGTTATTTTTGAAATAAACAATATCTTTGCAAGAAAATTGCACAAAAATGAGGAAAAAAATCATCGGAATAGGAAATGCGCTGGTGGATGCCCTGGTAAAAATCCCCAACGACAACCTGCTTGACGAGCTCCAGCTCCCCAAAGGTTCCATGCAACTCATCGACACCGACCGTTACCGCAGCCTGTGCGAACGGATGGCCGGAATGGAAGTCAGACGGGCCACCGGCGGTTCCGCCGGCAACGTCATGCTGGCACTGGCCAATCTGGGGGCATCGCCCGCCTTCATCGGTAAGATTTCGGACGATGAAAACGGCCGTTTCTTCGCCGACAACTGCCGCCGGCGCGGCATCAGCCCGCATCTGCTCTGCGACATACACCCCACAGGCGTTGCCTCCACTTTCATTTCTCCCGACGGACAGCGCACCTTCGGCACCTACCTGGGTGCGGCCGCATGCCTCACAGCCGACGACATGCGCCGCGAGTGGTTTGACGGTTACGGCTATTTCTTCATTGAGGGCTATCTGGTGCAGAATCACGACCTCATCGAATGCGCCGTCGACATGGCGCACGGCGCAGGACTGAAAGTCTGCCTCGACCTGGCCAGCTACAACATTGTGGAAGGCGACCGTGACTTCTTTGGCTACCTGCTCGAAAAGACCGACATCGTCTTCGCCAATGAGGAGGAAGCCTACAGTTTCACCGGCCGCGAACCGCAGGAAGCCCTCGGCATGCTGGGCAACATCTGCGAAGTGGCGGTTGTCAAAATCGGCAAGGCCGGCGCCATGGCCTGCTGTGCCGGCGAAACGGCGCACCACCCGGCCACCGACGTGCCTTGCGTGGTCGACACTACAGCTGCGGGCGACTTTTTTGCCGCCGGTTTCCTTTACGGACATGCTGCCGGACTTCCGCTCATCGACTGCCTCTACAACGGCAGCCTGCTTGCGGGTGAAGTCATCCAGGTCATCGGCTCCGAACTGCCTGAAAGCGTCTGGACTTCCATCCGGAAACAGATTCGCTAACCTCCTGACCGACAACCGAAAATATTCTCCGCCGCCCGCTAGGGCGGCCCATTTTTCCCCATCCCCCGACCTATGAAAAAAATCATCTGCTGCCTGCTCGCCTGCCTGGGACTGCTCCCCGCGGCCGCACAAAACAGCGAGCACAACGCCGAAGTTACCCGGCAACTGGAAATTTTCAACACGCTCTACCGACAGCTCGACCAGTATTACGTCGATACGCTCGACGCCAGCAAGCAAATCGAAAACGCCATTAACTACATGCTGGCGCAGCTCGACCCCTACACGGTTTATTACAACGAAGAAAAGGTTGACGAACTCAAACAGATGACCACCGGAAAATACGCCGGCATCGGCTCGCTGATTTCCTATAACAAGGCCGCCGACCGCTGCGTCATTTCCGACCCTTACGAACACATGCCGGCCGCCGAAGGCGGACTGCGCCGCGGCGACATCATCCTGAGCATTGACGGCAAGGACATCGGCGTCTGCGGCAAGCGCGACCGCGGCGAGTATTCCAGCGAGGTGAGCAACGCCCTGCGCGGCGACCCCGGCACCACGCTCAACATTGTCGTCAAGCGCCCCTATGTGGCCGACAGCCTCCACTTCAGCATCACACGCAAGAACATTTCCCTGCCCAGCGTCGTTTATACCGGCATGCTGGCTGACAGCGTGGGCTACGTGCTGCTGAACGGATATACGGAAAATACCTCACGCGACGTGCGCCATGCCTTCGAATCTCTGAAAGAGAAAGGCGCCAGACGCCTCATCCTCGACCTGCGCGACAACGGTGGCGGACTGATGCTGGAGGCGGTCAACATCGTTAATCTCTTCATCCCGAAAGGACTGCCCGTGGTCAGCATCAAGGGGAAACTGCCCCAGATGAACGCCACCTACAAAACCCGCCAGGAACCCTGGGACACACAGATTCCGCTGGCCATCCTGACCGACTTCGGAACGGCCTCAGCGGCCGAAATCACCTGTGGAGCGCTGCAGGACTACGACCGGGCCATTGTGCTGGGCCGCCGCACCTACGGAAAAGGACTCGTGCAGCAGTCGCGCCCGCTCGACTACCAGACGGCGCTCAAGCTGACCACCAGCAAATACTACATCCCCAGCGGCCGGTGCATCCAGGCCTATGAGTTCAGCAACGGCATGCCCAAATTCCGCCCGGACAGCCTGTCAAAAGAATTCCACACGGCAGCCGGCCGCCCGGTACGCGACGGCGGCGGCATCACCCCCGACGTCATCATCGAAGCCGACAGCCTTCCCAGCCTGCTCACAGCCCTGGAACTGTCCTTCCCGCTCTTCGACTATTCGGTGAAATACAGCAACACCCACAAGTCCATCGCCTCGCCCTCCCAGTTTCACATCAGCGACCAGGACTACGCCGACTTCAGAGCCTTCCTGAAGCAGGAAAAGTTCACTTACGACAGCCAGAGCCGCAATGCGCTCAGCCTGCTCCGCAAGATTGCCGAACGGGAAGGCTACGGCGAGGTGGCCAAGGCCGAATTTGATGCGCTGGAAGCCAAGCTCGTGCACAACGAGGAGCACGACTTCAAGCACTGGGAAAAGGAAATCAGGCAATTGGTCGACATGGCCATTCTCCGCAGCAACTATTATGAAAAGGGGGCCATTGAATACTTCCTGCCCCATGACAAGGACCTGCAGGAGGCACTCACCATTCTGTGTGACGACGCCCGCTATCGCAGCATCCTCTCTTCACCGAAGAAAAAGTAAGAACACCAGGGCACAGATGCCACACAAACCGGCCGGGGGCCGTCGCGGAAACCAAAGTTTCGGCGGCGGCCCCCGGCCGGTTGCTTATCCGTCACGCCTGTCAACCGGCTCAACGGGTCACCAGTTCGGCCACGTCACGCAATCCTCCTGCGCCCACCGGCTCCCACCGGGAACAGATGCTGCACACGGCTTTCCCCTGTGCGTTGCCAATTTCATGCCAATAGGTAAGCGGCTCTGCCGGAGAGCTGAACACACTGCAGGTCAGTTCCTCGCCCATGAAAGCCTCGCGCAGAAAGCGGATTTTCAGCTGACGGGGCACGGCACTGCGCACAAAGTCGAGCGGCGCAGTGGCCATGGCGATGGACAGATAGCTCCGGTTGCACACGTGGCCGTTGAAGTCGAGGTCGGTCACGTTCACCTGATGCTTTACCTCAAGAGCGGGACTCCCGGGCCGACCGGCGAGCCAGTCCATGGCGGGTGCCTCCTGTCCGTCGGCAGTAATGCCGGCTGCGGCCAGCAGCGGCTGCACGGCACAGGGGCGCTTCGTCACGCTGTTGATGAGCACCCAGCAACTGTTGCCCTCGGCAAACAGCCCGTTGTGCGCATCATACAGCCGGAAAGCCACATACGTGCGCACCGGTGTTATGGCAGAAAAGCGGATTTCCACCCCAATCTCATCGGACCAGAGCGGCCGCTCGCCGCAATAGTCCACCTCAAACCCCGTAATAACCCAAAGCAACTGCTGCTGCACAAGGTCGAAGGCCGCCAGCCGGCGTGCCGTGAGGCAACGGGCAAAGGCATCCTGAAAATAAAGCATGACGGCATTGGGAGTCATGCGATAGGTGACATCCATATCCGAAGCCACCACGGTATACTGTTTTCGATAAACGGTCATGATGCGGTTGTTTTCTCCTTTTATGGCTGCAAATGTACATTTTTCTTCCTGTCCGCAAAGCCCCCGCCCCTCTTTTTGCATTTTCCCCGTCAACAGGACAAGGCTGTCCTGCCGGAAAGGGCAAAAAAACAGTCAGTACTTTCGGATTTTCTAAAGTACTGAGAGAATTTTCTAAAGTACTGACTGTTTTTGCAGTGTCCCCGGCCCGCCGGCAAGGCTGGCCTGGAGAGAAGCGTCAGGCCTTGAATTCGCGGGTTTCGCCGGCCTTCATCGGGCAGGTTTCCACCTTTCCGCTGAAGGGAGAGAGCCATTTGAAGTCGCCGCCCTTTTCCGATTCCACCACCACGGAGGTCACCTTGCCGCCCTCCATGCGGGCCGAAACGAGGAAGGCCCCCATGGCGCGGAGCTGGCGGAACGAAACGTCCTTCCAGTCGGCAGGAATGGCGGGGAAGACGCGCACCACGCCGCTATGGCTCTGCAACAACATCTCCTGGATGCCGGAGGCAAAGGCAAAGTTACCTTCGAGCGTGAAGGGACGGTAGAGGAACAGCGACTTGCCGCTGCGGCTCTGGTCGCCGTTGGCATGGAACGTATTCTTCAGGCAGAAGCACTGGGCAAAGGTGCGCAGCGCCTCGGCTGCCTTCGCCCCGTCGAACATGCGGGCATACATGTTGCCCAGCCAGCTGTAGCTGTAGCCCGTCCAATAGTCGGGGCCATAGTCCTCCAGTTTCTTCACCGTGGCACGGATAACCGACTGTGCCTTTTCGCCGTCGCTCCAGTCAATCAGCCCCAGCGGATGGAAAGCCATGGCATGGGAGAAGTGGCGGTGGGAGCCGGCATAGGGGAATCCCTTGGCAAAGGCCAGCGCGCCGTCGGTGTCAAGTTCATAGTCGGGCAGCTGTGCGAGCACCTGGCTCCAGTGGGCAGCCTCGTCGGCCAGTTTCAGTTCTCCGGCCAGTTCGGCAGCCGCCTTGAAGGCAAAGCGCATGAGCGCCAGGTCGTAGTTGGTCATGGTCTTGAACCAGGCGTTGATGGAGTTGTCGAAAATCTCGGGGCTCGACGAGAATTCCAGCCGGCGCACTCCGGTGCTGTCGACCATGGAAATCTGCTCCAGGAACGTGGCCACCTCCTTGAGGAAAGGATAGGCGCGCTCGCTGAGGAAGGTGCGGTCGGCAGAATATTTCCAGTGCAGATAGAAATGCTGGGCCAGCCAGGCGCTCACCGTCTGCGACATGGAATACTGTATCCAGCCGCCCATGGGCTCGCCCGTCAGCGTGGCCACTCCCGGCACATTCAGTCCGTCGACGCCGAAATAGCTCTTCGTGTAGCGCCTGTACACGTCGCGCTGGTCCCACAGCGTGTTGAGATAGCCCAGCCCTTCGGTCAGATGATTGCCCGTATAGGCCGGCCAGTAGCTCAGCTGCGTGTTGAGGTCGTGATGGTAGTCGCCTTTCCAGGGCGGCAGGCTGCCGTTGTCGGCCGTCCACACGGCCTGCAGCGAAATGGGCGAAGAATGCTCCCGCGAAGCAGAGCCGAACTTGTACATCTCGTTGTCATACTGCTTCTGCAGGACGCTGTCGGGCAGGCTGACGGAGGATGCCTCCCAATAAGGGGTCCAGTAGTCCATATGCGCGGCATAATCCTTCTTCCAGCCGCGGCCGATGGCGTCGGTCACTTCGTCGGCCGCCTTGTCCTCGTTGAGTGCCGTGGATATGCTCCACACGCCATACACGTCCTTGCCCTTGCGCTCCCAACGCACCACGACGTCATAATAATAGTCATCATATCCTTTCTGATGATAGGACAGGGTGTTGCCGTCACGCACCACTTCCCCCTGTTCGTAGCCCAGCCTCTGCAGGGCCGGTCCGGAATGCGACGCGGAGTTGTCCTTTTCATCGCCTGTGGCATAGGTAGGCGTAATGAGCCGGGGCTCGATGTCGGCATCCAGATTCCGGAACACGAACCAGCCCACGGGCTCGGTGGCATGCACAAAGGTCTGCAGCGTCACGCCGTTGCCCCAGTCCACCTCACAAAGCGCATTGTTCAGGAAAAGGCGCACGGACGCGGGCTGCCCCAGCGAATCGATGGGAAACTCCAGGGCGGCGCCGGGGATTTTTGACGGAGCCGGCAATGCGTCGTATGGAGCGTCGAAGGCCGCCTGTACCTTGCCGTAGTCGTTGTTGCGGATATGTTCCTTCACCCATTCGAAGCTGAACGTATCGCCCTTGAATCCGGGCGTCTCCCGCAAGTCCCACAAATCGGTATGGTCGAGCGAGAAGCGGAGCGCGTCGCCCTTCTGCCACACCAGTGCACCCACCGTGGCGTTGCCCAAAGGCACGGCTTCATCCCAGGTCTTGGCCAGTTCGGTGAAAACGAGGTCGGAAGAAGAAGGCTCCACCACCGTATCCATGCCGGAACCGCAGGACGCCAGGGCCAGACAGCCACACAAATACCATGCTTTTTTCATAGTCGTAAAAATGTTTTAGTTGATAAGGTTGTTAATCTCCAGAAATCAATAATGCAAATATATGCTTATTTTTTCAGAACCCAACTCCTGCCCTTCGTGAAATTGCCACAGACGGCCTCCACTTTCAGCCGGCGCTGCTGCGCCGTGCGCACCAGGAAAGAAGCGATGCCGGCCTCGGTGGCCACCGCGGAGGGCCCCACCACAGTGCCGCCTTTCACCTGCAGCCTGACTTCCCGCCCGTTTTCGGGAACGGTGGTTCCCCGTCCGTCCACCAGGCGCACATGAACCAGGAGCAGGTCGTTGGTTTCGGCAGGACGGCCGCTTTCAAAATAGTCTATCGCAAGCGCGACCGGCTCTTCCGGCGTCCGCACCCTGCACCGCGCCACTGCTTTCCCCCCGACGTAGCCCACGGCTTCGAGTTCGCCCGGCTCCCTGGGCACCTGCATGAACGTAAAGGGCGGGAAAGCCAGGTGCTCGCAGTTGCCTCCGTCGGCCGACGGCACATAATCCGTCGACGGCCCGCTGTCGGCGCGCTTCCGGCCCACCGGACGGCCGTTCAGCCGCAACTCCACCTCGTCGACATTTCCCAGCACCTGCACGGTGTCGGGCGAAGCGGCGGTCCACCACGAAGCTATAAACAACTCATAGGGCATGGCTCCTGCGGGTGTCCAGCTGCCCGCCGCCATCTGGGTGCGGAAGAAGGGCAAACTGAATTTGGGCCGGCGGAAAAGGTCGGCCATGCCGCTTTCGCAAATATTGTCGCTGCCGCCCCGGTTGTAGTCGTACATGCTCCACACGGCATCTCCCATGGTGTGAGGGTAGTCGGCACGATAGCGGTTGTGCGACCACTGGGCGTTCCAGAGATTCTGCCGCAACGCGCGCTCGCCCTGCCGGATGCCGATACGCGTCGTGCTGTAATGGCCTCCGAACTCATAATCATAATATTCCCGGATAAAGCCGGGCTTCCGGGTACGGTTGGGGCGATGGAATCCTTCCTGCCAGTCGTTATAGCAAACGTCGAAACCGTCATAGCCATAGGCGTCGCCCGAGGTGAAGCACTGGTCGCCGGGATATTCTTCATGCGCCACGCTCACCGCGCCGTCCTTCCAGGCGTCGGGCGGCCACGACTCATTGAGCGTAGTTTCCCACATCAGCACGCAGGGGTGGTTGCGGTCGCGGCGGATGAGGTGCCGCACATCGCGATAGGTCAGTTCCGTGAAGAGAGGGGCACGGTTGAAGAACTGCCAGCCGGGGATGGGCTCAATCACCAGCAGCCCCAGTTCGTCGCAGGCCTCAAGCACCGACACGTCCTGCGGATAATGCCCCAGACGCACCACGTTGAACCCATTCTGGCGGATTTGCCACATGTCGCGGAACTGGGCGGCATCGCTCAGCGCATTGCCCACATAGGGATATTCCATGTGACGGTTGCAGCCCACCAGGCGCAACGGCTGCCCGTTGATGAGGCACCCCTTTTCGCGGCTCATTTCGATGCGGCGGATGCCGATGCGCGTCTCCTCACTGTCGACAGTGCGGCCGTCGGCCACTACCTCCGTCAGCAGGCTGTAGAGTTGCGGCGAATCGGGCGACCAGAGGCGCGGCCGCTCCACCAGCAGGCGCTGTTCCTGCTCCTGTTGTGCCCGGGGCAGCAGCACATAGCGCTGGAGGGCAACTGC
>ERZ791743.1065-NODE-1065-length-18596-cov-53.796559_pt1 | contig 18596 bp, 7 predicted proteins | sample MGYA00509952_ERZ791743 | MGnify/ENA primary metagenome ERZ791743 (study PRJEB30046, sample SAMN00792040) | human gut metagenome | study: EMG produced TPA metagenomics assembly of the A metagenome-wide association study of gut microbiota in type 2...
TTGCGTTCAAACGGACCATCATTTTGCAGAGTTACATTTCCAAAAATGTCCCATCCCATAAAACTTTGAGGGAACTCGAATGAACGGTTCTTGATTAATTCTGCATAGAGTCCCCCGTCTGCTCCATAGTTGATGTCTTCGAAGAAATGGCCGTACATGGTCGGTTGAATTTCTGCTCCAATTTTATTGGCTTGGATAACCATCTGGTTGACATTCTGTGCTTGTAAGCTGAGTCCTGTTGTTAGTGCAAGCGCAGAAAGAAAGGTTAAGTGTTTGTTCATGGTTTTATTATTAAATTAATGTGATACAAATTTATAAATAAACACGAGAAATTCATGGAAAAACAGTGAAATATCTGTCTTTATGAAATTTAGGCATAAAATTAGGAGCAATCATTTTTCCTGAGGTGGACAAATTCTTCTATTGGGTGGACATTTGTCTTTTGAGTGGATTTTTATCCTCTTTTTCAGAAAAAGACTCGAAAAACGGTTTACCTTTGTGTAAAACAGAATAATTTCTATGAAAAGAAACAGCTTACTTCTATACTTGCTTCTTGTTTTTTGCTTATGTTGCCCGAATGGGCTACTCTATGCGGTACAAAACTCTTCTCGTTTCTCGTTGGCTTCTATTACGATAAACGATGGACTGCCTTATAATTTTGTAGATGATATCATCAAATCCAGTGACGGCTATTTGTGGGTGGCTACGTATGGAGGAGGAGTAGCTCGTTATGATGGCAATGAGTTTGTGGCTTTTAGTGCCAGTACAATGGATAAAAAAAGGTTGCTGCGAAGTAATTTTGTGGAGAAATTAGCGGAGGATACTTTTCATCGTATTTGGATGGCAGGAGAAGCAGGTATAGAGCTCCTTTCTACAGATAATTTGCAATTGTTGCCTGTAGAATCTTTACAGTCGGCGGAAATGGCTAAGTTGATGAAGCAACCGGTGAGTTTCTTGATGACTGCCAAATCTGGTAATTTATGGTTTTGTAGCCGTGGACAGATTTATAAGGTAATATTTAATAGTACAGGTACTGTGAAAAAAGTGATTCGGATTTCAGATACTCCGATACATGAACGTGGCTGTGTGTTGTACGAAATTGACGGATATATCTGGTTCTTTCATCAGGGGAAAATGTGCCGGATTAGCGAGAGCGTGGAAAAAAGTCAGGAGCCACAGCCCGTATCTGTTTCTTTGAATATTTCTTCTTTTGAATCGGTATTTTGTATTTATCATTGTAAGAACAATGTGTGGATTGGTACAAGTAATGGATTGTATTGTTATGATTTGACTACAGACACTAGTGTGCATTATGTACATAATTCTCAGAATCCTTCTTCCTTGTCGCAGAATTATGTGACATCCATTACTTCTACACGAGATGATCAAGTGATAGTTGGTACGTTGTTAGGATTGAATGTATTTAATGCTTCTACTTCTGATTTTACTCGTATCCAGGCAAGTGAGGGCATGGAGATGCACGGCTTGTCTTGTAATTTTATCAATACCCTTTATGCGGATGATGAAAATGATATTGTGTGGGTTGGGACTGAAATAGGAGGAATAAGTAAAATGTTTTCTTCTCGTTTGTCTGTAGTTAATTATTATCATCAGCAGAATCTTTCAGGTAGTTTGTCACATAATCCGGTCAATTCGATAGTGGAAGATGAGTATCAGACACTTTGGGTAGGTACCGTAGAAGGGGGATTAAACTGCCGTTTGAAGGGGAGCGATTCTTTCTTGCATTATACCACTGAAACACCAGCCAGTTTGGCACATAATACTGTAAGTGTATTGATGTTAGGTGATGAGGACCGTTTGTATGTAGGTACCTGGGGCGGTGGACTTGGCTGGATTAATCGTAAACCATCTGCTTCTAAACGTTATATGCCCGTTCCGTTGAATGATCCTTTTGTGTCAAGTTTGGCTTTTGACCCTGTGAGTCATTTACTTTGGATTGGTACAATGAATAATGTGTATGTATATAATCCGGCTGATGGAAGTATTTCAGAGCCTTTCTTGAATGAAAGTAAAGAAATTATCAATCAGAATGCATTAGGAATGTGTATTACTCGCGAACGGGAACTTTGGATTTCTTCTCCGTTTGGCCTTTTAAGAGTAAATCTTTCTGCATACGAAAAGGGACAATTGAAATACAAGAAGTATGTCTATCAATTGGATAGTCCTGATTCCGGACATCGGGAACGTATCACTTCTATTTTTCAGGCAAAAGATGGGACTATCTGGTTAGGAAGTAACGGAAATGGATTTTATAAAGCATTGAAAAAAGGAAATGATTACCAATTTCAAGCTTATACGAAGAATGATGGTTTGGTGAGCAATAGTGTACGAGGTATCTTGGAAGACTGGTACGGCAATATTTGGGTATCTACGGATAATGGTTTGTCATGCTTTAATGTGAAAGAAGAGTCATTTCGCAATTATAGTCAGATTGACGGTCTAATTTCCGATCAGTTTTATTGGAATGCCGGAGCTTTGTCGTTTGACAAGGAACGTTTGTTCTTTGGTAGTCAGAAAGGACTGACGGAGATACATCCGATGATTGAAGCTGAGCATCAGCGTAAGTTCCCTTTGGCTTTTACCCACTGTAGAGTGTTTGGACAGGAAGTTTTTCCTCAGTCAGGGGAAATAGTCATGCATGAAAGTGACAAGTCGTTATCAATAGAGTTTTCGGCACTTGATTATGCGTTAGAATCTCAGGCGCAATATTCATATCGTTTAAAAGGGTTTGATGACGCATGGGTAACTGTACCTTCCAATCGAAATAATGCGACTTATACCAATCTATATCCAGGAAAATATGTTTTCCAGCTTCGATATGCTCCTGATGGCAAACACTGGCTTGCGCATACAGAGGAATTGGTTATCGTAGTGCGTCCTTATTTCTATAAGACCCCCTGGTTCCTGCTTTCTGTCTTGTTTATTATCCTGTTTGGTGGTTATCGTATCCTGAGGTGGCGTTATCAGGCTATGAAGCGCCAGCAAGATTTATTGCATCAGATGGTGGAAGAACGTACTTCTGAGTTGGAGGAGCAAAAGAAACTGCTTTCCAATCAAACGCATGAGCTTTCGGAACAGAATCAGTTACTGAAAGATCAGAATGAGAAAATCACTACGCAAAAGAATCAGATTTTAGAGATGTCGCGTAAGGTAGAAGAACTGACCATTGACAAACTGGCATTTTTTACCAATATTACGCATGAATTCCGGACTCCATTGACGTTGATTGTCGGTCCTATCGAACGTGCTTTGAAATTGAGCTATAATCCACAGGTAATAGAACAGTTGCATCTGGTAGAGCGTAATTCAAAATATCTTCTTTCGCTGGTTAATCAGTTGATGGATTTCCGGAAAGTGGAGGAAGGACGTATCAAAATTGCCACTAATTATGGGAATCTGAGAGAATTTATGGCCGAGATTGTGCCACCTTTTGCAGATTATGCGAAGAATCGTGGCATTGACCTTCAGCTGTATCTTCGCCTTGCCGATCCGATTCTGATGTTCGATGAGGATGTGATGCGTAAGATTATGACAAATTTAATCAGTAATGCTCTGAAGTTTACTCCAAAGGGAGGGAAGGTAGGCATATATGTAGGAGTTATTGGCAAAGAAAATGAGAAGAAGCTGTTCATTAGTGTTCGTGATACGGGAAAAGGTATTCCTGAGAATGATATGGAGCGTATTTTCATGCAGTTCTATCAATCCGATAACCGAAGCCTTGAGTCGGTCAGTGGTCAGAGTGGTACCGGCATAGGTTTGTATTTATGCCGGAAGTTGATCGATATGTTAGACGGTAAGATTTATGCGAAGAATAATCCGGTGAAAGGAGCCTCATTCCGCATTCTTTTGCCAGCTTTATATGGTGAAACTCAATCCCAGCCGGATTCTTCTGAGATAGAAAAAGAAGATACCGTGATAGATGTGCCTCGTAATGGAAAGATGGTTGTACTGGTAGTAGAAGACAATAAAGATATGCGCGATTATATTCGTTCTATCTTAGCCGAATATTATAATGTGTTGGAGGCCGCTCAGGGAGAAGAGGCCCTGAATATATTGCATTCTAATAATGTGGACTTTATTATTAGTGACCTGATGATGCCGGTTATGGATGGTATGGAATTATCTCGTCGTGTAAAGAATGACTTCTCCATATCTCATATTCCTTTTTTGATGTTGACAGCCAAAACTTCTGACGAAGCACGTTTGGAAAGTTATAAAATGGGTGCAGACGCATTCTTACTGAAACCTTTTGATGAGAACATGTTGTTGGCCCGTATTTCCAATATATTGGAGAATCGAAGACGTTTCCAGCAAAAGTTCTCAATTGATATGAATACTGATTCGTTGGAGGTGGATGAAAATTCCGGCGATAAGAAGTTCCTGAACAAAGCAATGTCAGTTGTAAAAGAAAATTATAAGAATCCGGACTTTGAGGTGAGTGATTTTATAGAGGCGGTTGGCATCAGCAAGAGTTTGTTGAATAAAAAAATGCAGAGCCTGACAGGACAATCTGCCGGCCAGTTCATTCGTAATTATCGTTTGAATCTGGCTCGTGAACTTCTGCTGAAGAATAAGGTAACCCGTACAATGAATATTTCTGAGATTGCATACGAAGTCGGATTTAATGACCCGAAATATTTTACTCGTTGTTTTACAAAGCATTTTAATGTAACTCCGAGTAGTTTGTTAGAAGATTGAGCATAAATCTTATTTCTTTGTCTTAGTCGGAAACTTGTGTCAATCGTCATAGGTTTCCGGCTTTTTTATGAGTATATTCTTTTTACAGGGGTACTGTTTTACTCAGAAAGGTGGAAATTCTCATGATTTTCATTTATCCACCTATAAAAACCGTTTGTCCACCTTCTTCTTTATTTATGTTTTTACATTTGAACCGTTGAAATAAACGTTTTTTGTTAAATAAAGACTTCCGTACTATGAAACATGGCTAGAAAAAGTCAGTCTTGGTGCTGTTGAAATATGATGTATGAGGATAGAAGTCTGAGTTTTTTAAGTAGAATATTACTTTATTAATAATTTAAATTTAATACCATTAAAATGAAAAAACATTTGATTTTTTCCGCAATGCTTGGTTTGTGTGCCTTGGGTGGTACGGCGATATATCCCGTATCCGTCATGGCTGCTGTAGCACAATCACCGGCTATTAAGGTTAGTGGACAGGTGGTTGATGAACAAGGTGAACCCTTGTTGGGTGCTACTATTAGGGTGAAAGACACTTCAATCGGAACAACTACTGATTTGGATGGAAATTTCCAGTTGGAGGTGCCTGGCAATGCTGTCCTGCTGATAAGCTATGTGGGCTATAAGGAGCGTGAGGTAGCAGTTCGTAACCGTGCTATCCTCGAACCTATTCAGTTACAGAGTGATACTGAAATGTTAGAGCAGGTAGTGGTAATTGGTTACGGTACACAGAAAAAGTCAGATTTGACCGGTTCTGTGGCAGTAGTAGATGCAGAGGCCTTGAAACAAGTATCTCATTCCAATATTTCATCTATGTTGGAAGGTAAGGTTGCAGGTGTACAGATTACTTCTGACGGTCAGCCTGGTGCCGATCCTACTGTACGTATTCGTGGAGTTGGCTCTTTTGGTAGTACTGCCCCGCTTTATGTTATCGACGGAGTACCGATGGGAACTTCCATTCGTGATTTCTCTTCTAATGATATTGAGACTATTCAGGTGTTGAAAGATGCTTCTGCAGCAGCTATTTATGGTTCTCGTGCGGCAAATGGTGTAGTTATCATCACTACAAAGCGCGGACAGAAGGACCAGCCGCTGAAAGTAGATTACAACGGATATTTTGGTGTGGACTACATTCCTAAAGGCGTGTATGATGTAATGGATGCTGATCAGTATAGTCAATATCTGGGTCAGGCTTGCGCCAATTCAAATACTCCGTTACCGGGAGGATATAGTCTTGACAGTGCTACTGGGAAATACCATTTCCAGGATAATACCAACACCGACTGGTTCGATGAAGTATTTAAAACAGGTATCCGACAGAATCACAATGTAAACTTGTCTGGAGGTAGTGCTCACAGCACCTATAACGTATCATTGGACTATTTCAACCAGAAAGGAACACTGGAAGGTGCTGGTCCTAATTATGAACGTTTTACGGCGCGTGTAAATAACTCCATGGATACTAAGTTTATCAAGTTCCAGACCAGCGTGGTCTATTCTCATTCAGACCAGGACAATATGGGATTGTCAAATGCTTCGGAATACGTGCAGGGATTGTATGGAAATGTGACCAATGTGTTACGTGGTACTCTGTTAATGCAGCCGACAATCAAGGCATACGACTCTTCCACTTGGGTACTTGATGATAAGGTAGGAGCAGCTGGTGACTATAAATATGATGCTTATGGTTATGGGGTGTACTATGATACTGTGCATGGTGATATTTCTGCTTCTAACCCCTTGTTGATTAATAATCTGTTACAACGCAATACTCGCGTAGACCGTTTTGTAGGAACTGCTTCAGCTGATGTGGATGTTCTTAAGATGTTTGGCCTAGAAAATAAGAATCACAAGCTGAATTATAAAATTAATTTGTCTTACAGTATGACCCATGCTAAGGATTTTACTTGGATTCCGGCTTGGGTGCAGAGTAACCGTGTTTACTTGGCTAAGAGTAACGAACGTCTGGATAAAAACTCACGTGATTACAAGGATGCGCTGATTGAGAACTTGCTTACTTATGATGGAACTTTCGGTAAGCACCATATTAACGTGGTAGCAGGTCAGACTTACGAAGAGGAAAATACAGATTTGTTGAACGGATGGGCACTGAATTTCACTGAACCGTATTTCTTGCAACTTCAGAATGGTGCCGATACATATTCCTCAAGCTTCGAATATAAGCATGCCATTCTGTCTTATATTGGTCGTGTCAATTATAACTATGATGATAGATACCTATTCTCGGCTACTGTTCGTCGGGATGCAAGCTCTCGTTTGTCCAAGAATATTCGCTGGGGTACTTTCCCCTCTGTATCTTTAGGCTGGCGTTTTGATAAGGAGTCTTTCTTCCCCTTCAGCACAGATGTAGTAAATATGTTTAAGGTACGTGGAAGCTACGGTGAACTTGGTAATGAGAATATTGGTGAATATGTATATCAGGCTGTGATGTCACGTAATAATATGACTTACAGTTTCAATAATTCACCTGTGACCGGCTCGGCCATCTCTACTTTCGTAGACAATAACTTGGCATGGGAAAAGAAGAAAACCTATAATGTGGGTATTGACCTTGCTTTATTCAACAACCGTTTAGAGTTTACGGCTGAATGGTACAAAAATACAAGTACAGATTTGTTGTATAATGTTCCTGTTCCGGAACAGGCTGGTGTGTCTAATACTACCGTTACAATGAATGCTGCTTCAATGAATAACTCCGGTTTTGAATTCGCTGCCACTTATCGTAACCGTGATCACGCTTTCAAGTATGAAGTTTCGGGTAACCTTAGTACACTTCGTAATCGTGTGACTTCTCTGGGATTCGGTACAGAATCTTACATTAGTGGTTCATATATCACTAACGTAGGTCAGGAAATTGGTCAGTTCTACGGCTGGGTATACGAGGGAATTGCCCGTACACAGGAGGATTTGGATAACCATGCTACTCAAGATGGTGCCAATGTAGGTGACTGCCTTTATAAGGATGTGAACGGTGATGGAGTAGTAAACGGTGATGACCAGACTGTGTTGGGTAGCGGTATGCCGAAAATTAATTTCGGACTTAATGCCCGTTTCGAGTATAAGGGATTTGACTTGAGTATCGCTACTTACGGTGCATTAAACTATCATGTAGCCGATGATATTTACAATTCACTTAATTCTTGCTATGGTTATGGTAATAAGGATGTGGCTATACTCGATGCCAACCGTTTTAGTGAAGATGGAACTACTTATCTTTCCAACGTGCCGCGGACTTATGTGGTGAACAACGCCAGCTTGGCTTGGAACGATTTGTTCAGTTCACGGAAAATCCAGAATGCTGCTTATTGGAAGATTGCTAATGTGGAATTGGGCTATAACTTCCCCAATAAGTGGTTTGGTAAATATGTGTCAGATGTACGTTTCTATGTTTCCGCACAGAACCTTTATACGTTTACCGGCTATCATGGCTATAATGTGGATTATGCAGGAGGTACATTTACTCCGGGTTATAACTTCTGTTCTTTCCCGACTGCACGTACCTTCATGTGCGGACTTCATTTTACATTCTAATCGTTATACTATTAAAAAACATATCAAATGAAACTATATCAATATTCACTTGCCTGCATGTTGGGGCTTGGTATCTTAGCTTCTTGCGCAGACAGATTGGACCTGGTAAATCCTAACCAGCAGACTTCGGGGTCGTTCGGTTATACTATTGATGATTTGGAAGAAAGCGTGATTGCTGCCTATAATCATATCCGTATTGAGGGAACGTATGCACGTACAGGCTATACCATTGACATGACTCGTGGTGATGAGGTCTGGAACTCATCTCAACAATGGTATTTGTCTTTTGATGATTTAAATGTACCGTTTACTGATGCTATTACGTCTTGGCCTTGGCGTGACTGGTATTATACAATCAATGCTTGTAACTTTATCATTTCACGTTGTGGTGAGGATGATAGTCAGCTTTCAGAACGGATGAAATATGTCAAGGGGCAAGCTCTTTTTCTGCGCGGATTGTCTTACTATAATTTGGCAGGCTATTATCAGAACCCGCCTTTGATTACAGATTATGATGATTATTCCACATTGGAAACAATATATGTACCCAACAGCTCATACGATGCTGTACTTGATCAAGTGGAAAGTGATTTTAAGGATGCAATGGGGATGTTGCCATCGCGTGATGAAGGAGGTGAATGGGCAAGTGGTCGTGCTACTTGTGGGTCTGCAGCAGGTTATTATGCCCGTACGTTGATGGTACGTCACAAGTTTACTGAGGCTCTCACTGTGTTGGAGGATATTATTGGTAAGAAATATGGTACTTACCGGCTGATGACTAATTACGGTGATAATTTCCGTGAAGGTTCAGCTTATGAAAACAATGACGAAAGTCTTTTTGAAGTACAATTCCTGGACTACGGTTCACAAGGAACTGATGACGAGTGGACTCCGGTAAATACCAGTCCTAATGCTACGCAGGGGCATGCTATTGAAAGTAACTTGGCTCCCGGTACTTTCAGTGGGTGGGCTGATTTGGCAGCTTCACCTTGGTTGTACGAACTGTTTAAAGGTGAAAGAACTAAGGATGGCGGGCTAGACCCTCGTCTTTATTGGACGCTTGGTACGTATGAAAACGAGTGGGAAGGATTTGAATATGGCAATGTCGCCTATTCAAAGGCACTTACAGCTGCTGATAAGAATATTATTACTCATAACGGTAATGGTGGTATTCCTATTGCGAAGAATACTAATTACCGTACAGGGTTGTATAACACTGTTACGACAGGTCTGCGATGTGGCATTAACTTACGCTTGATGCGTTATTCAGATGTGTTGCTTCGTGCTGCTGAATGTGAGAACGAAGTAAACGGGCCTACCGAAAAGGCTATTGGCTGGATAAATGAGGTACGTAGTCGTGCTGGTCTTCCGGATTTAAAGTTGGAAGATTTTGACACTGCTGACAAGTTGTTCGAACAGATTGCTAATGTGGAACGTCCAAAGGAATTCGGTTGTGAATTCGGACGAGGCTTTGACCTTATTCGCTGGGGATTCTTTTATGATAATGGACGTTTGCAACAACTTAAGGAGCATGGCACTTTCCGTCGGTCCAATGATCCCGACAAGTTGCTTGAACCGGTTAGCTATAGCAGTATAGGTTCTGACTCTGAATTGAAATGCTCGTTCGATAGCTATTTACCGGGACATGAGTTCTTGCCTATTTATCAGGATTTACTTAACACGAATCCGAATCTGAAGGGAAATTCAGCCAATTATGGTACTGATAATTCAGCTTACTTTAAAGAGAAAGGATGGACGGTACGTCCGGTAGTAAATTTGGGTGAATAAAAATAAAAGAAATGGTCTTCCTATTCTATCATTTTGTTGAGGGAAAGGAAGGCTTCAATTAATGACTTAGTTTATATTAGAATTATGAGACATCTCAATAAATTATTATGTGCCTGTAGCTTTGCAGCCTTGGGGTTGCCGGCTTTGACAGGCTGTGAAGGTGGTGAACTATTTGAGGTGAACGCACCAGACTGGATTTCCGATAAAATACAGGATATAGAGGATTCGGAGAATGGTAATCAAGAAGAAATAGTCCTTGAGGGTATGATGGAGGACGTGTACACTATTGGAAATACAGATTATTCGAGTGCATGGTGGACCGCTTTTTCTAAATATTATGTAATACCTGATGGACAGAAATGGAACGCGGTGTTTAATCTTAAAATAAATCCAGATGCACCAAATACTTATAAGAATTTTGTTTTGGTAATCTGTGCAGATGCCGAACGTGGTGGTGAGGGATATAAGGAGTATGGTGCGATACGTTTTGATAATCAGCCCTCGGGTAACTCAGAGTGGGGGGATTATATTGATCGCTCTTGTATAGAGAGTACGCTTACTTTCGAGACTGACACTGATGAAGGTATCGAAAAACTTGGAGGAAAGGTGACACTCGTAGTAGATAGAACTAGCCCTGAGGCTTTCAATGTTATTATGACAAATGGTGTAGTTACTAAGACTTACAAGCAGCCGACCGCCCTTGTCAACTTGAATGCGGATCAGACGAACACCAATATACGCTGTTTTTTGGTTGCGGAAGGCTCTTATATTGATTTCTTAGAAACAAATATTGTTCCTATTGAGGGGTTGACTTCTGCTAAGGATAAAAATCCAAAGTCGATGGTATTGCAGAATGTACCTGATCAGGTGAATGCGGGTGCTGATCTCAAAGAAGCCATGACTGATGTGACAGCTTTGGTTACTTTTGAGGAAGGGGTTACGAAAACGGTTAAAGCGTCTGAACTTAATTTCTCTGCAATTCCCGATATGGATACCCCAGGTGAAAAGACGCTTGTGGCAACTTATAACAAGACGTTTAAAGGTGAAAATTGCGATACTCCTATTATGGCCTATGCTAATTTTGAGGTGGTAGAAAAAATCGTATCTATTGAGGTGACAACTCAACCGACTCGTACTACTTACTATTATTATACATCATCGGCTACAGCGAGCTTGAATAATCGTACTTTGGCTTTTGACCCTACCGGAATGGTTGTCAAAGCGACTGATTCTTCTGGAAAAACGAGAGTACTTGATAATTCAAGACTTACCTTCTCAACAGTTCCGGCTAAGGTTGGCCTACAAATCGTAACAATTACTGCTGAGGCAGGAATTACAGCTACGGTAAATGTGATTGTAAAAGAATCACAGGTCTTGGAGGTGACGAATAATAAGACAACCGTAGGTACAATGGATAATTCTACGCCTTTTTGGGGAGATTTTTCTGATGAGTTTAATGTACCTGTAGGTGAAACTAGATTTATTAAGTTTACCAATTTTACTAGTAGAGTGGAAAACTATCACAACTTTGTAGTGGTATTACGTAAATCAAACTTAATAGAATATGCGGTAGTTCGTGCTGATAACTATGGATGGGGAGATGGATATGCAGCTTGTCTTACTAGTGGAGGTCAAGCAGATTGGGTTGCTTGGCGGGATGAAATGAATGGTGCTAAAGTAACTGTTTATGTGACTAATTGTGGCAATGGTACAGCGGATGTACAGGCAGTGATGGTAGGAAATGCTGGCACAACTTCTACACAGTATTATTTAGGTATTAATACTATAGACCCTAATGATTTGAACTTTGCGCTGACAGTTGAAAACGCTCATCTCATATTTGGTGAATAATAATTATTTTTCTCAATCATACATGCCGTTATTCTTGTGAACGACGGCATGTTTTAAATAAAACTTACAAATGAAAAAACTATCATTTCTTTTCATATCCCTGCTGACAGCGTTTGCTTTTACGGGTTGTACTGATGGGTTGGATAACATCGAATACAATCCAAGCAACGGGGTGATTTTGTCAGCTCCTGTGTCGGCTGCGGCAACAAGTTCTTCACTGACCGTTACTTCTACAATGAACGGTAATGTGGGTGTCGTACTTAAAAAAGGTTTCTGCTATAGTGCAAACGTACAGAATCCTACTATCAAAGATTATGTAGTAGATGCAGATGAAAACTTCAGTGCTACTATCACAGGTCTGATGGGAGGAACTACCTATTATATTCGTGCATACGTTTACGGTGACAGTCGTTATGTCTATTCGGAGACATTTACGGTTACTACGGGAGTAGCTTCTCTCGAAGAATATGTAGCACCGGCTTATGTAGATAACTATGTGGATATTGCAGCTTGGTCTAGCCGAGGAAAGTGGAATCTGGCTAACGTACATGACCCTACAGTGGTACTGGCTGAGGATGGATATTATTACATGTATCAGACAGACGCTTCATACGGTAATGCTCATCAGGCAGGTGGACACTTTCACGGACGTCGTTCGAAAGACTTGGTGAACTGGGAATATTTAGGAGGTACCATGAAAGAACTTCCTGAATGGGTTATTCCGAAGTTGAATGAAATTCGTACTGAAATGGGATTGGAAGCTACTACGGCTAACTCAGCTGATTTCGGTTACTGGGCACCTTGTGTACGTAAAGTAAAAGATGGATTGTACCGTATGTATTATTCTATCGTTTGTCCTGGAACAATAAGTGGTGACGGTACCTGGAGTGAACGTGCTTTCATTGGTTTGATGGAGAATGATAATCCGGCTAACAATGACGGATGGGTAGATAAAGGCTATGTAATTACCAATGCTTCGGATAAGGGATTAGACTTTAATGTGGCAGCGAATAATTATGAAAATAGTTATTATAAATGGAATGCCATCGACCCGAGTTACTTTATTGACAAGGACAGCAAACATTGGTTGATTTACGGTTCCTGGCATAGTGGTATCGCTTTGGTGGAACTGGATGCAGAAAGTGGTAAGGTAAAGGCTGAACTGCCTAAGCCTTGGGGTACTACAGGGGAAGAAATTGCTGCGTATGGGAAACTGATAGCTACCCGCAACATGCGTAGTCGTTGGCAAGCTTCGGAAGGTCCGGAAATAATTTATCGTGACGGGTATTATTACTTGTTCCTGGCATACGATGAGCTGTCTGTGGCTTACAATACCCGTGTGGCACGTGCCGAACATATTGAAGGCCCGTATTTTAGTATGGATGGTACGAATGTGACTACAAATGGAGGTGATATTCTTCCAGTGGTAACACATCCTTACAAATTTAATGGTAGCGATGGCTGGGTAGGTATTTCTCATTGCTGTGTATTTGATGATGGAAATGGCAACTGGTATTTTGCCTCACAAGGACGTTTCCCGAAAAATGCGGGAGGCAATGCATCAAGTAACGATCTCATGATGGGGCATGTACGTAAAATCCGTTGGACAGAAGATGGCTGGCCGCTTGTAATGCCTGAACGTTATGGTGCTGTGCCGCAGGATAAAATAGAAGAAAGTGAGCTGATTGGTAACTGGGAACATATTGACCTTTCTTATTCTTTCGGAAATCAGAAAACTTCTACTCAAATGACGTTGACAGAAGATCATAAAGTGTCTGCAGGACCTTGGGCAGGAGCTACATGGTCTTATGATGCAGAAAATCAGGTTTTAACAGCTAACGGTGTAAAGCTGTATTTACAGCGTGAAACTGATTGGGAGGCATCTCCGAGAACTCACACTATCGTCTATGCAGGTTATGGCGGTAATAATAAGACTTATTGGGGAAAAAAGAGCAAATAACTCCGTTTGTATCCTCATGCAACTATAATGTGGAGAATATAACAAAAAATGAGTAATTCTGCTTGCAGTATTACTCATTTTTTGTTTTGATTTTCTATGTAATGTTTTATTGCATTTTTATTTATGTAAGCCATGAAACACATCATTTTCTCATTTATCTTCCTGGCTGCAGCAAGCGCAGCTTACGCTTCTTCTCCTAAGAAGTCGTCGGTCATTCCAACCAGCAAAGTCATGACCCATGATCCAGTGCTGGCTAAGCAGGGTGATACCTATTACCTCTTTGCTACCGGACAGGGAATTTCCGTGATGTCTTCAAAGGATTTGCAGAACTGGAAGTTTGAAAAACCGGTATTCGAGGAAGCACCGCAATGGGCGGTAGAAACCGTGAAAGGTTATAACGGACACACGTGGGCACCGGATATTATTTTCCACAACGGACTTTACCATTTGTTTTATTCATGTTCGGCATTTGGAAAGAATACTTCCGCTATCGGTCATGCTACGAATCCTACACTTGATCCTTCCAGCCCTGATTTCAAGTGGACAGACCATGGAAAAGTAATTCAATCGGTACCTAACCGGGATATGTGGAACGCCATTGATCCCAATATCATTATTGATGAAAACGGTACACCCTGGATGAATTTCGGTTCATTCTGGGATGGCATCAAGATGGTAAAGTTAACCCCTGATATGAATGGAGTGGCCCAGCCGGAAGAGTGGTATTCACTTTCTCGCCGTCAACGTACCTTTAATTTGGACGAAGAGAATGCGGGTGACGGAGCGGTTGAGGCGCCTTTTATCATGAAGCACGGTGATTATTATTATCTGTTCGTATCGTTTGATTATTGTTGCAAGGGATTGAAAAGCAACTATAAAGTCATGGTGGGACGTTCGAAGGCTGTCACAGGGCCTTATTTAGACAAAGACGGAAAGGCCATGGATAAGGGAGGCGGCTCATTAGTGATTCAGGGGAATAAGGATTATGCCGGAGTAGGTCATAATGCAGCCTATCATTTGGATGGGAAGGATTATTTTATTTCCCATGCCTATTCCGTGGCAGAAGAGGGAGCTCCCAAATTGATTATTCGTGAAATGACGTGGACGCCAGACGGGTGGCCAATCGTAAACTTCTAAAAGTGATGCTTGCAGGGATGCCGCAGGGAGTATATATACTTCTGAGCGGCATCTTTTTTGTATGGATATTGCATGATTTTTGGTAGTGTTTTAGTGAAAATTTTATTGTTGATTTCACACTTAATTCCTATTTTTGTCCTGATTAGTAATTATCTGGAAAAACACCTATGAAAAAACAAGTACTTTTTGGCACATTGGCATTATTGGCCTCTCAGGCATTTGCCCAGCAGGCAGCGGTCACCGGCCCTGATGCTCGTTTGAAACTCGACTTTCAGTTGCAGGATGGCAAGCCTGTCTATTCGGTGACATACGACGGAAAGACCGTACTGGAGAACTCTCCTCTCGGCTTTGTATCCAATATCGGCGACTTCAGCCGTCAGATGAGCTTTGTCGGCCAGCAGGCGGACAAGGTGGAAAAGACGTACACGCAGGACCGTATCAAGTGTTCTACGGTGAATTATTCTGCCAACAAGCTGACTGTAACCCTTGAAAATGCGGAGAAGAAGAAACTGGACATCGTGTTCCAGTTGAGTAATAACGACATTGCCTTCCGCTACGAGATGCCTCAGTATGGCGAAACGGCCTGTATGGTCATTGAAAAGGAAGCGACCGGCTTTGACTTTCCTTCTACCACTACCACCTTCCTTTCTCCGCAGAGTGACCCAATGATTGGTTGGATGCGTACCAAACCGAGTTACGAAGAGGAATATGTGCCCGATGAACCGGTGGCTACCCCTTCTAAGTACGGTGAAGGTTATACTTTCCCGGCACTGTTTCATGTGGGCGACAACTGGGCGCTGGTTTCAGAGACCGGTGTACGCAGTCTGTATTGTGCTTCTCACCTGAGTGATGCTACTAAAGACGGTCTTTATAGTATTGCTTTCCCGAATCCGGGCGAGATGAACGGTCTGGGTTCTTCTACTCCGGGACTGGCCCTTCCGGGTGCTACTCCTTGGCGTACGATTACGGTGGGCAGCGGACTGAAGCCGATAGTGGAGACTACCGTCCCGTTTGATGTGGTGGAACCGCTGTATGAACCTTCGCAGGAATATAAGTTCGGCCGTTCTACCTGGAGCTGGATTATGTGGCAGGACCCGAGTATCAACTACGATGACCAGATTCGTTTCATTGATTTGGCCAGTGAAATGGGTTATGAATATACGCTGATTGACGGAGGCTGGGAAAAGAACATCGGCCGCGACCGTATGGAAGAGCTGTTCAAGTACGCTCACCAGAAGAACGTGGATGTGTTTGTGTGGTATAACTCCAACGGTTACTGGAACGATGCACCCCAGGATGCCAAGCAGTGCATGAGCAATTCGGTTGCCCGCAAGAAAGAGATGAAATGGTTGCAGAAGTGCGGCGTGAAGGGCTTGAAGGTGGACTTCTTCGGCAGTGACAAGCAGCAGATGATGGGCTTGTATGAAGATATTCTGACCGATGCCAATGAATACGGTCTGATGATAATCTTCCATGGCTGTACGATTCCACGCGGCTGGGAACGCATGTATCCGAACTATGTGGGCAGTGAGGCGGTACTGGCTTCTGAAAACCTGATATTCAACCAGCACTTTGATGATATGGAGGCTTATAATGCCTGCCTGCATCCGTTTATCCGCAATACCATCGGTTGTATGGAGTTTGGCGGTACGCTGCTGAACAAGCGTCACAACCGTACGAACGACGGAGGTACCATCCGCAAGACGACGGACGTGTTCCAGCTGGCTACGGCGGTGCTGTATCAGAACCCGATTCAGAACTTTGCCCTTGCTCCGAACAACCTGACAGATGCACCGGCACTGGCTATCGATTTTATGAAGCAGGTACCTACTACGTGGGATGAAACGGTGTTCCTTGACGGCTATCCGGGCAAATACTGTGTGCTGGCCCGTCGTCACGGCGACCGCTGGTATGTGGTAGGCGTAAATGCGCAGAAGGAACCGTTGAAGTTGAGCCTGAACCTGCCGATGTGGAAGAAAGGTGAAACGGTTTCCTATTATCTGGACGACAAGAAACGTCAGCCGCAGTTGGAAGAACTGAAAATCAAGAATCCGGCAGAGGTAAGGGTGGTAATCCAACCAGATGGAGGTATTATTCTGACAAAATAATTTGAGGAGTTTTCAAAAGAGAAAAGCGTGATTTTTTAGTGGAAATCACGCTTTTCTCTTTTTAATTTATAACTTTGCATCCTAACTCATTGAATTATGGAGAATAATCAACTTTTTATTTACAATACACTGACCCGCAAGAAGGAACTGTTCGTGCCTTTGCATGCTCCTCATGTGGGCATGTATGTGTGTGGTCCTACCGTATACGGTGACGGACATCTGGGACATGCGCGTCCTGCTATTACGTTTGATATTGTGTTCCGCTACCTGACTCATCTGGGCTACAAGGTACGTTATGTGCGTAACATTACTGATGTGGGCCATCTGGAGCATGATGCAGACGATGGCGAAGACAAGATTGCCAAGAAAGCACGTCTGGAACAGCTGGAGCCGATGGAAGTGGTGCAGTATTATCTGTTGCGTTACCACAAGGCAATGGAAGCATTGAACGTGTTGCCGCCCAGCATCGAGCCGCATGCATCCGGACACATCATCGAGCAGATTAAGCTGGTGGAAGAGATTTTGAAAAACGGATATGCATACGAAAGCAAGGGTTCTGTGTATTTCGATGTAGCGAAGTACAACAAAGATCATCACTATGGTGTGTTGTCAGGACGTAACCTGGATGATGTGCTGAATACAACCCGTGAACTTGACGGACAGGATGAAAAGCACAATCCGGCCGACTTTGCTTTGTGGAAGTGTGCACAGCCGGAACACATCATGCGCTGGCCGTCACCGTGGAGCAACGGTTTCCCGGGCTGGCATTGTGAGTGTACTGCTATGGGACGCAAATATTTAGGTGAAACTTTCGATATTCACGGAGGAGGAATGGACCTGGTGTTCCCGCATCATGAATGTGAAATCGCACAGGCTGTGGCTTCAGAAGGTCATCAGATGGTACGTTACTGGATGCACAATAACATGATTACCATCAACGGACAGAAAATGGGTAAGTCATTAGGTAACTTTATCACGCTGGATGAGTTCTTCACAGGCTCTAACAAACTGCTGACACAGGCTTATTCACCGATGACCATCCGTTTCTTTATCCTTCAGGCACACTATCGCAGTACGGTGGACTTCAGTAACGAAGCGTTGCAGGCTGCTGAAAAGGGATTGGAGCGTCTGTTGGAAGGTGTGAAGAACCTGGACCGCATCACTCCGGCGAAAACTACTTCGGGCATCGAACCGAAAGGTTTGCGTGAGAAGTGCTACGAGGCCATGAACGACGACTTGAATACACCGATTGTCATTTCTCATCTGTTTGATGCAACCCGTATGATTAATACGGTGATTGACAAGAAAGCGACTATCAGCGCCGAAGATTTGGAAGAACTGAAGAGTGTGTTCCATCTGTTCGTGTTCGATATTCTTGGTCTGAAAGCGGAAGCGGAAAACAATGCGGCACGTGAAGAAGCTTACGGAAAAGTAGTCGACATGCTGTTGGAACAGCGTATGCAGGCTAAAGCCAACAAAGA
>ERZ791743.1091-NODE-1091-length-18182-cov-57.206653_pt1 | contig 18182 bp, 9 predicted proteins | sample MGYA00509952_ERZ791743 | MGnify/ENA primary metagenome ERZ791743 (study PRJEB30046, sample SAMN00792040) | human gut metagenome | study: EMG produced TPA metagenomics assembly of the A metagenome-wide association study of gut microbiota in type 2...
AGAGTACCTGTCAAAACTTTTGGAGGGCAGCGCAATTTAATGCGTTTGCCCTGCCCAGTTTACTATTTTTTGATTACCTTTCTGGAAACCTTCTTACCATTGGCAAACTGAATCTGCTCTATAACCAAGCCCTTAGTCTGAGCGCTGATGCGCTGACCCGCCAGATTATAAGTTGTGACAACACCTTTTCCGAAGGCATCGGTTGTACAATCAGTGATACCCGTACCGGTATCCGCCTTTCTAATCTTCACATTACCCAAGATAACCGCAGCCCAACCAGAGGACATGGTGAAATAAAGTTCATAGTCACCTTCTTTCTCTATAGTGAAGTTCAAGAAGTGAGCCAGAGAGCCTTTCACCACCTGGTTAGAATTTTCCTTCAAGTTGCCTTCCGAGTCCAGGTTCTGTTCCAACAAGACTGATTTATTGTCGCCAATGCCGACGATGCCTGCATCGTAAGCGACGGCACCATTCTCGGAACCATCATTCCAATAAGAAGAATTGAAAGAAAGCTGGTATTTGCCAGGAATCAAGTGCAGACGATGCCCATCATACAAGCCATAAGAGAGTTTGCACTGGTCGAAATCACGGGCACTGAGATAGAAACCTGTATTGAAATCACCACCAGCCACGAAATCCTTGATACGAGCACCACCCGTATTGGCAGCGCCGTTCGCTTTCTCATCGCTGCGGCTCCCATCATTCATGCTATTGATGCGCTTCCACCCAGCAGGCACGCCTTCACCTACGTTGATGACCTCGTCTTCCCAATTGTCAGAGAACAACACCTCACCCTTAGCCTCGCTAGAATCTTCATTATCAGGAAGATCGAGCTTATACTGCTTGAAGAAGTTCCAAAGCTCGCGGGTAGAATAGACTGCATTAGGATCATCCGAATGCCAATGTCCCTTACCATCAATGGCGATGAGAGTAACCTCCGTACCATCCACCTTATTAATATAGCGAGTACGAGTGGCGGCAGCATAACTCATGGATGCAGGATAAGGGCGAATCACCTCTGGATTATCCACATCACAACCTTCATAAGCAGCCCACTTCTTGACATAATCGTCAATCCTACCATAGCCACCAGCGGCATGGTTTGGATCGCCGCCCCATTTCACGACATCATCTCCCGTGCCATGGATGTGCATAATAGGCACATGGCATGGAGCCACAGGCTCACGATAATCAACAGGGATACCACTCACAGGACCAAAGGCTGCAACTACAGTTCCCAATTTGGTCATACAATGATAAGTCATCATTCCGCCCATGGAGAAGCCAGAGATATAGATACGATTCTTGTCTACCTTATATTTCTTCTGCATTGTCTTCATGATGGTTTCGATAAACTTGACATCGCCAGAGCCTGAGATGTCCCAGAAGTTACCGTTTCCCTTAGGATAAACCACCAGAATTTTTGCCGTATCAGCCACCTCGTTCCAATGAGTCTGGTTCATTTGAAAATTGGGATCCTGGTTTGCTCCATGCATGGAGATAACCATCGGAGCCTTCTCGGGCAAATCGGCAGGAACATACACCAGCATCTCTCGGGTAGCAGTACCCACCTTGATGGTCTGTTTCTGTGGTTGCTGCTTATAGCTATGCTCTGAAGCAGCCAGTACCTGCAAGCAGAAGACACAAAGCAAGCAAAGCAAGAAAATTGTTCTTTTCATTTTCAGTTAAAATTATCAGTTATACGATTATCTGTTGTTATAAATGTCAGTTGTTATGACACATAAAAAAATCGGCAAAGTATCTGCTGGATTCAACAAATACCTTGCCGAACATCAGAACTAGGGACTAATCCCTAGTTACATGTAAAGAGTAGAATTTCTGCCATTACTTATTATTCATTACCTTTACTACCTTACCACTCTTGAACTTCTTGATAACAAGGCCCTTGGCATTGGCTGCTACCTTAGCACCAGCAGCATTGAATGTTGCTACAACTGCATCACCTGCTACATTAACGTTCTTGATACCAGTTGCTCCACCTGCGAGTTCCTCTGGAAGAACATTGTAAAGCATGATAGAAGAAATAAGGCAAGGACCGCCCCATGAAGCCTTGATAGTAACCAAGTGGGCAAAATCATCCACTGTAGGATCTTCGCCAGGAACAGTGCGAACCAAATCTTTCTTCAAATCAAGAACAATAGCACCTGTATTTGCATCAAAAGCTTTGTTCTCGATGGCAATCATACCACCATCAGCCTGCTGACCATTCTCAACGGTACGGTTGAACATGAAACGAGGATTGGAACCTTCACCATAAACTACCATGTAATGATAGTCAGACAAGTCGGCATAGATGGCTGGAGCCACTGTAGATGTACCAACGATAACAGAACCTGCCGCATTTGGATTCTCTGCACCCACAGTCCAATCCATATAAACCTTCTCATCTGTTGGCTGTGCATCTTTTGTGAATCCATCCCAAACGTGGAACATGTCCTTAGTCAATTCAACACCCTCATCTTCCTGTGCAGAAGCTGAACCAAAACCTGCAAACAATGCTACGGCTACCATAGCCAAACTCTTAATTGTTGTGTTCATAATTGTAAAAATTAAAATTGTTATTAATAACTAGTTATTTATAAATCTTCTCCGTATAGGTCTTACCGCTACGAAGATAAACTTTCTTGATACTGATACCCTGCTTGGCAGCAGATAAGCGCATGCCCTGCAAGTCGTAATACTCTACATGGTCTATCAGGTCAGCATCGGTGGTTACACCGGCGATACCCGTCAAGGCACCCTTGTAGTTCAGGCGGACGCAATCGAGCACAGCTCTCTTTCCGCTCACATAGTTAACCGTCATATTTCCCTTGGCATCAGCGATGTCCATGTCAAACTCCACTTCCGACCATTCCTTGTTAGAAGTAGCATTCTTTGGCAGTGTAACCTGCTTGGTCTGATTGCCGCAGATAACCTTGACAACAGCATCACCCATGGAAGCCTGATAACGGATAGCCACCTTGTAATTGCCTGGCTTGGCAACAGGAATGTAACCACGAACGGAAGCCCCCTTCTGGGTACCCAGGTTCAAGCAGCCCTGACCATAGTATCCACGGAAACCGTTGTTCCAAGCGTTGCCATAGCAACCACCCACATTCTTGTAATCGAAGTTTTCAAACTCATACTGCATCTCGCCTTCGTAAGCTTCTGGAGCAGCAGGAGTCTCGATGACAGCAGCAGTCACATCAGAATCCTTCAACTTTCCTGTAGTCTTGGTGCCCTTACAGTTATCGATGGTCAACTCCAATGGACCATTATGCTTTACATAAACCGTGAACTGACCATTTTTCCACTCGCTGGTAACAGTACTTGCCGAATGCTCGGAATTATCCTTCCAAGAGATAGTAGGCTGTGCACTGGCTCCCACCACAATGATGGTATCAGTCTGCTGGGAATATTCAGGGAGATTCTTGTCATCCTGCAATCTGCCATCACCCACACCATAACGAAGTCCATCCTTGATACGGTAGTTCTGCATGTAGAGACTCAACTTGTCTGAATACTCACGCATGTGAACCAAAGAATATGGAGCGAGGTTCATCTTAATCTGGCTACAGGTATTGTAGGCAGGTTTCAATGTACCATTGGCACTGCGTACATTGTTTACCCAGTACTTACGGATATATTTCATACCATTCTTTGGGGCAGCCAACGGAACATGCTCCTCATTATACTGATAAGGGTTGTAGCAAACCCAGGTATTCTCCAGACGCGAAGCATAGATATCACCCGTATATTCCTGTTTAAAGAGCTTATTCATATAAGCCTTCTTGCTGGCTACATTACTCCAGGTAGGGTTGCTGGCATACTCGCTGCTCTTGATAGCCACCTGCAGTTTCTTGGCTTCTTCGTCGATGAGATCATACACCACAGGGATGGCAGGATAACGTCCTGAAACCTTCAACCACCATTTGTTGTTCACGGTGGAGTTAGGCCATTGTGTGCCATTGTCATCCTGCTCGCTCCGATAGAGGCCATCATACAGTCCGCTAGGCGAAACGTATGGTTCCATCTCGTTCTGGCTGGAATAGATATTCTTTGGCTTGATATCATTCTTCACGCAAATCTTGGTACGCTCAATCACCTCGCTGCGAGATGGAATTCTGATGGTTCCATCCAGAATCTTACGGAACATATCGATGTTGATATTTTTAAAGTGATTGAACCAAGCCCAGTTTCTGCGGGTATAACCGTCAGCAGTCTTGGAAGTTGCAATCTCACGCAGGTTATCAGTCGTCACCAACTCAGGACCGTCAATCACCGTCTCACCTGTCAATGCCACATGCTCCAAGATAGGAATGGCACCACAAGCTTTAGGGAAATCATTGTAATACTCCTTCAGAAATTTTGAAGCATCCGAAGGGTCCTTGATGGCATTGCCATTCTCATCCAGTTTATCTTGTTCTTCCATCCAGCCGCAGATATCGAAACGAATACCATACTGGCCGGCATATCCACCCAGATAAGCACCCAGACAGTTGCTCTCGATATCATAGAAACCATTCTTCATGGTGTACTTCTCGCAGCAGATGAAATGTTCCTTATCGGTAGAAAGCAGACGGTTCATCTCGGCATTACGCTTCATGTATGCCACTGGCATCATATTGGCAGAATAGCATGCCTGCGTAAAGCTCACGCAAAGATAGCCACCATACTGATGGGCAAACTTCATGAGATGCGTGAAGAGTTCCAAGCGTTTCAGGAAAGTAGGCGTATGAACGGTTCCGTTCTCACGCTTACGATCCTCGTCAAATCCCCAGAACTGCTCGGCATAGTTCCATCCAAGAAAGTTAGGATAGTTCTTGTAGTAGCTCTCATAGAGTTCCAGGTCGTCGTCATCAAAAGCGCTGCATCCGCCGCTGGCAGGCTGAATCATGGTCCATACGCGGTTCTCGGCGCATACCTTCATCCATGAATCCACCACCTTCTTACCATCCGCACAGATACTCTCCGTAGCAGAGAGCGAGAGGTTGAATATCACGTAAGGCTTGATGTCTTCCGGTACCATATTGATGATGGCTTGCGGATTCGGAGAATTCCATGTGTCGATATGGATAATCCATGCCGGCTGGGATGGCGAGATAACTCTTCGCAGGGCAGGCCCGTCATGAGCCTGCGCCACTGCGAATGTCAGTATCCCAAAAATAAATATAAATAATCTTCTTACCATTTTATTTCTGTTTTCTGAAGTCCATTAACCACACCCACGTAAGTAGGAAGGCGATTGAAATGATTCCACAGTCCTACACCCGTAGTGCCCTGATTGATAGTAGAGAAAGATACCCCATAGAGTTTGTCGCCCAACACATCCTGTGCCTTGTTCAGGATATAGGCATAGAGTTCAGCCATTCCCTTGTAATCCTCGAATGTAGCCATGCTCTGATCGGCTACTGTTCCGTTGGCATCAGCCAGGTATACGTTCATATCAGAAAGACGAATCTCCAGACCTGATGCTTTCAGCGTAGCAAGAAGATTGTCGATATTCGCCTTAGCTTCTGCCAAAGAACTGCTATTGTATGGCACGTCGAGCTTCACATCGATGCCTTCAATCTGTGCACCAGCTTCATTCCACTGCCTGATGTAGTTGATGGCAGCCTCGGTCTTCTCGGCATCCGTCAGCAAATTTTCCTCACTGTAGAACAGTTTGGCATCAGCCTTCTTTGAATGGATTTCCTTGCATACATCAGCCACCCAGTTCTCATCCAGATAGTCGTTAGGATAGAATTCATCAGTAGCTCCCATGTTCTCTGAAGACTTCAGAGAGTAGAAGAGATCTTCTATCAGGTTAGAAGCCACATTCCATGCCTGCACCTTGTCTCCATAGTTCTGCATAACGGAATCAACGTAAGCAAACATAGCCTTCTTTACATCAGCAGCCTTCTCTTCTACAGGACGAGGTTTATAATAACCCGGCTTCTGATATGGAGCGTAAATATCAATATTGTCAACATACACCTGCTGAGGCACAGCTGCCTGACCAATTACCAGAGAAATATTGGAAGATTTCATATCATCTGCATCAAAGGCTTCAGTAAAGTCAATCTTTGACAAATCCACCACGAATGTTTCCCAAGTTTTGGCCTTGGTAGGAACACCGAAGTTTCTCAGCTCCTTGGCTTTGTCACCCACCTTTACTCTGATAACCACATTCTTCTTGACATTTGATGAATAATAATCAAAGGAGATGGTCTTGATAGTAGACAGCGAAGCTCCTTCTGGTAGATTCACTGGGAACTCGATGAACTTGGCAGCCTTATTGTTGAAGAGCGACTTTCCGTTTTTTCCTGTCGGATCCTTTGCCACTTTGGAATTCGTGTCAGTTCCGAAGACATCACCGATGGCACTGCTTTCGAAATCATACTTCTGATGGAGATCCACATTCTCACCATCTACCCAAATATCCTTAGTTGCCTCTTTCATCACGGTCAAATTCCATGCGTTAGGTGCAAAAAGGGAAGCTGTAGGAACGAGTCCTGCGGCAATAGCAGCATCAACTTCATCTTTTGAAGCATCGGCACTGATCGTACCATCATCAGCAACCACAGCAGCATGGGAGAAGCCATCTACGACATTCACTTCATTGAAGTTGGCCAAAACGGTACTAAAGCTAGTATTGGCAGCTTTCAAATCTGCAATGGTCAAGTTGGCTCCCAGCTTCATACCCGTATAGTTCTTCAGAACTTCATAACCTCTGGTAAGGTCAGCCATCGCTACGCTCTCAGGCTTATCGCCGGCAGGGTAGCTTGTATCGAAGTCCTCCGCACAACCAGTGAGCAGCATGGAAGCTGCTGCACTGGCCAAGAGGATATTATGTATTTTTTTCATAATTCTGATATCAAATTAAAAATGTTCTTACTTCTCAGGAGTGAAAGTCTTGAACCCAATGCCACGATTGCGGACCACCATGGTATCTGTGGTTTCAACCGTACCCAAGGCATCGCTCTTGATGTTGTAGTTCAAATAGAGAGTGTTGCGCTTAAATTCGCCCAAAAGCTGGTCGTTCTTGACAAACTTACCATTACCCGAGACCTGAACGCCCTCACTGCCGGAAGAGATGGTGCAGTCATCACCGTTGAAGGTCATCAGCACGTTCACCGGATGTTCTTTGCCACTTGCATCCTTCACATCCACAGTCATCTGTGCCTTGTACAAGCCTTTAGTCACCACCTTGATTACCTCAGCCTTCTCTATATATGGATAAGCACGGTGAGATTCCTTGCCGTTGCTCACATCCTTACCCTTGCGAAGATAAGTGGCAGTCCAAGGATTAACGAACTTCACAAGGCAGAATGTAGTATTCTTCGACTCCAGCACCTTGTCAACGCCCTGAGCCTTGGTCAGCTTCACAGGAATTACGTAGCCCTGCTCATAGCTCTTGTCATCGTTGAAGAACGCATCAGTAAGCTTCACTCTTACGCCTCCCAGCTGCTGTCCCTTGGCAATGACAAACTGGTTAGGGTTCTCTATCTGATAGTAATTGGATGGCATCACCTGGATGGCGGCGCCATTGATTTTATAGCCATCACAAAGACTGGCATCAGATATATAATCCACGGTAACGTTATTATTGTTGCCATAACCGCCGGCACAACAGGCCTTGATGTTGATGATGTGGTTGTTGTCGTCGGTAAGGTCAGCTTCCTGATCCTCACCCAGCTCCACGGTGCGCACATAACCAGCATTGGCAAAATAGACAGCAGTTTCTCCGTCATATCCAAATTCCTTGTTACCGCTCTCGCAGGAAGCGGTCATCAACAAAGTCATGGCAGCAATGCCTATTGTATTTAATAACTTAAAACTTTTCATTTTCATTATCATTTTTAACTGGTTTATTTCCATCCCTTGTTCTGATGGAGATTAGAGTACTTCAATGCTTCTGAATATGGAATATAACCATAGTTCATATAGCTATCGAAATGGCGCTCTTCTACATTTGGCAAGATGGTAAACGTATCGTTGTTCCAATCGATACCCTGTACAGAAGTAAGCTTGTCCAACTGGTTCCAGCGGCGCAAATCCCAGAAGCGGAATCCCTCGAAGCAAAGCTCCAGGCGGCGCTCGTTGCGAATCAGCTCACGCATCTTAGCCTGGTCGCCGGCACACTCGTCGAGATAAGTGTCGTCTGTCAAGCCTGCACGGTGGCGGATTGCCTTGATCACATCGTATGCTGAGTAAGCATGTGTGCCAGGGTTCTTAGGCCCCCAAGCCTCATTGGCAGCCTCAGCATAGTCGAGGAAGAACTCGGTGAAACGTGCCTTGCAGCTATATTTGATTACCTTAGATGTACTGCTAGGATTACAGTTGGCTGTCATGCGCAACATCTTCTTCATATAGTAACCGGTGCGGGTAGAAGCATCACGGCGACCGATACCATCATCGCCCGAAGAACTACCAGTCTTGATAACCTTGTTCTCAACTCCCGCTGTTGCTCCATTATAAATAATGTATTTAGCCAGACGAGGGTCACGGTTGACGTATGGATTATTCTCATCATATTCACTGCGTGCATCGGTGATAGGATAACCCTTGGCATCAGGGAAGGCATCTACCAGATTCTGGGTAGGATTGGTCTTGCCGCTTCCGAAGAGCGATGGAGGGAAATTGTTCTTCTCGTCATCAATCTCACCATCATTCTTGGTACTGCGCCAAATGATTTCCGGAGGATTGGAACCATTCTGCAAGGCACTCATCTCTGCATCGTTATCGTAGTAGGTGAGTCCTGTAGAAGGCAAGCCTGATGGACCACCTACATAATCAACCACCTCTGCAGCAGCATCTGCAGCCTGCGCCCAGGTTACATTGTTCTGGGCAGGATCCTGGAAGGCAGGACTTGCAGCAAGCAGCAGGGTACGAGCCTTGATGGCACGCAGAATCAGTCCGTTGATCAACTGGCGTGCATTCTCGCCCATCACCTTATTATAAATACCCATCTTGCCATCCTTAACCGAAGTCACCTCAGGCACATTCAGAATATCATCATACTTGGCTGGCACCTTGTCGTCGCTTTTCACTGGCTCATAATCCATAGGCAGCAGCTTGTCAGCCTTCTCGATGTTCGCCAGAATGAAATCCACATGCTCCTGGAATGTCTTGCGAGGCTGATTGAAATCAGCATCCGTACCTACATATCCGTCAAAGAGCTGTGTGCCGAGCAACTTTCCTTCATTGTCAAATCCGGCATGGGCACGAAGCAGATAATAGGCATGGGTAGCCAGAAGTCCGTAGGCCTCACCTGTAAGGCGTCGTTGCATCAGCTTGTTCTCATTGGCATTCTTCAGGAACCCGATGTTCGAAATGTTTGAGTTCAGGAAGATATGCAAATACTGCATGGAAGACAAGTCGTTGTTCCAGCGGCCCGTAGGGTCCCAACTCTGAACGGTCCATGAGCCTGTGGCATACTTAGACCAGTTGGCTCCCTTCTCATTCGTCACGGCATCATCCGTCGCTACATCCGTACCTGTGCCCACCTCGTAGTTTGGCAAGTTACGGTAAGCGGTGAGCACGAAGCCCTTGGCCATGATAGGATCATTCTCCATCTCGTTGATGTCCTTCATGTTTTCTGCAGCAGGAGTAAAGACATCATCACATGCTGTCAACAATGCCGCAGAAGCCAATATCATGAATATATTTCTTAATTTCATAATTCTTTATTGTCTAATTTTTCAATATCTAAGATATGATTTCATCAGCCTTTAGAACATCATCTTCAAGCCCAGGTTGTAGAAACGGCACTGTGGTGAACCATAGCTGGTCTCCATATACTTGCGATGCTTGCTGACGGTGAGAAGGCTCTCGCCCAATACGTAAACACTCATACCCTTCACTACCTTGTTCTCAAACCACTCTTTTGGCATATCGTAGGTCAGCTGCACCTTGTTGAGGTTGAAGCGGTCTGTACTGTAAATCCAGAAGGTTGAGTTGCGGAAGTTGTTGGTATTGTCCTTGGCTGTCAAACGTGGATAAGTAGCAGTCTCGGCTGTCTCAGGTGTCCAGCGTCCACGAACCACAGAGGTATATTTCTTCTGGTTGTAAATCCAGTCGTTGCTCTTGAAAGCCTTGGCACCCATCTGACCGGTACCGGCGATGAAGAGGGTAAACTGCTTCCAGTTTAAGGTGATGTTTACACCATAGAAGAAAGGAGTTGCACTCCATCCATACTTACCCATCACCTGCTGGTCGTTGCTGTCAATCTTGCCGTCACCGTTGATATCCTTGTACTTCAGGTCACCAGCCTTGATTTCACCGAAGGTATGGTTTGGCACGAAATTAGGATCGTCCTTGTCGAGGTTTGCCTTCATGTAATCCACATCTTCCTGAGTGAAGAAGCCTTCGCAGACATATCCGCGTATCACGTCGAGAGCCTGACCCTGTGCGTTCATATAGCTATATTCGTTCTTCTCCTCACGCTTGTTAACCTTTGAGTCGAACACCATACCTGTAAGTCCGAGCTGTGCCTTCACCTTGCCGATGTTCTTCTTGAAGTTTACGGCGAAGTCGAAGCCCTGTCGCAAATCCTCGTTGTAGTTCAGTGATGTGATGAAAGAACCGTCATTGTTCATCCATGAAGGATAGATGGTAGCAGTTCCCGAAGTAAGCAAGCCCGAAGTAAGCTGATGGAAATAGTTCATGTCGAAGCTTACGGTTCCGTTGAGGAGTGAGCCCTCCAGACCTACTCTCCATTCCTTACGCTTCACGAAATCAAGACCATAGTTGCTACCACGCTTAGAGAGTGTGGTGTTAGTTCCGTTGCCACCACCCTCGTTCCAGGTGTACCAGCCACCCTTCACATCATAGTATCCCTGGTAGAGATAATAATCTGAGATATCTATGTCCTGGTTGAGCACAGAGTAAGAAGCGTTCAGCTTCAGATCATCGAAGCATGGAAGTGCATCCTTGAACCATTTCTCCTGACCGATTCTCCAACCCAGTGTTCCTGATGGAGAAAGAGCGTTGCGATGACCCTCTGCCAACTTGGATGAGTGAACCAGAGCACCGCCAAACTCTGCGTAGTACTTCTGAGCATAATTGTAGGCTGCTCGAAGAGCAAGGTTGGCATTGGTGGTGCGGTGGTAAGAAGAACCCTTTACACCAGATGAGCTCTCATGATTCTCGTCCACGGAATTCGACTTGGAGTAACCCCAGCCAGCCAAAGTAGCATTTACGTTGTGCACACCGCCAAAGGTGTTCTTATAGTCAAACTGAGCACGGAAGGTGGTGTTCTGGTAATATTTGGCTGCACCGATATATTCGGTCGTACTGCTTGATTCCTTACCATATTTCTTCAGGTCGATAATCATGTCCTGTCCGTTCACATTTGCCCAGGTAGGCTCGTAAACGGCATAGTCGAGCTTGTAAGCCTCAGAGTAGTTGTTCCAGTAGTCGATGCTGAAAGCTGTCTCGAAGCTCAATCCCTTGACCCACTGATCGAAGTTGGCCTTCACACCCACATCAAAGTTGAAGGTACGGGAGTGATTCTTCACGTAGCCTGCAGCAAGCGCATCACCAAAGAAAGTAGACTGGTTATCGTTGTTTCCACCCAGCAGATACTGACCATCGAGCACGTGGAATTTTGAGCCAGCTATCATCTGCTGCAAGGCTGAATTGTTAGCATCCATCATGGAGATTGGCAGCAGACCGGAATACCAGTTTGGACGAACGCTGGTAGCTGTTGACCAGTAGTCCTCAGGACGTCCACGATAGTTGTCCGAGATGTTGATGCCTATATTTACATAAGCCCCCAGCCAGTCGGTGATGGTAGCATCAATGTTAGACCGCACGCGGAAGGAGTAATCCTTGTCTTTCTTGTGCTCGCCAAACTTCACCAGGCTGTTGTTGTAGGTCATGCCTAGGTTGGCATAGTATCTGGCAAATTTGCTACCGCCCTTCACCTCCATCGTTGCATCCGTACGGTTGTTGAACTTGCGCAGGTAGTCACTGCTGTAGAAGTCCATATCCGGATAGCGGTAAGGATTCGTACCTATAGCCGTATTGTAGATCTGCTCCTTAGAGTATTTCAGCGGCTGTGTAGGGTCATCATTGGTCATCGCCTCGTTATAGAGCGACATATACTCAGCCGCACCCAGATATTCAGGATAAGCCTTAGGTGTATAGATGCCCGTATTGACGGTGGCGGCGATGCTCAATGGCTGCACCTTACCACGCTTGGTAGTGATGAGGATTACGCCCTTGGCAGCCTTGGCACCATAGAGTACTACGGCAGAAGCGCCCTTGAGCACGGTAACCTTCTCCACCTCGGTGGCATTGACGGTGCTGGCCTCACGGGGAGCTCCATCTACGAGAACAAGTGCACCCTGTCCCCAAACATTTCCGTTATAACCACTGATGAGCGACTGAAGATCATTGAGTGCATTGGCGCTGTAGTCCTTTTTCAACAGCTCTTCGACATTCACCTCGCTGACACCGCCCATCAGGTCGGCCTTGGAAACCTGACCGAAAGCCACGTTTACCTTGGTAGTGTCGGCCATTTCCTGGGCGCTTGCCACACCACTGGCGACTAGCATGGAAGCTAGCGCCAATGACATTCTCTTGTTAAATATATTATGTTTCATAATAAATTCTCGAATTGTTTAATTATTCCCAACCAGGGTTCTGATTGAACTCAGGATACATCTTTACATCCTTTCTCAGGAATGGGAACCAGTAATGCTTTGTAGTAAACTTACGGGTAATCAATGGCTCCTCCTTGAGGTTGAGCACGTGATTGTTCTTTGGATCGTCGTAGCGGTCAACATCCTTCTGGTCGGCTGCACGATCAAAGTAAACAGCCATCTTCTGGGTGTAAGGAGCCTTGTCTATCAGGAGCCAGCGGCGAAGATCTGTAAAACGGTGTCCCTCGAAAGCCAACTCTACGGCACGCTCACGGCGAAGCTCGCTCATGAAGCCATCCAGATTGGTAAGATACTCATCAGCAATATTATCTACATGTGCACGGTTGCGGACTACGTTAACAGCATCTACAGCACTCAGATTGAATGCCTTACTTGATTCCTTGTAGCCATAACCCTGAGCCACCGACTCGGAATACATCAGATAAACATCAGCCAGACGAATCATACTCAAGAGCACACGTATCATCTTTGCACGTTCACCACCATCATCAAATTTATTACGGTATGGATCACAGAACTTTTTGAGGCAATAACCCGTAAAGCAGTCCTTGGAAGATGTTGCCGAGCGATACTTTCCCCCCGTATAAAGAGAAGCATACTGCACATCTGCATCTTGTCCTGCACTCTTCACACACTTCACACCATCGTAGATGAAGAGGTCGTAGAAGCGAGGGTCACGGTTTTTGAACGGATATTCCGGATCATAGCCGCTGTCGGCATCCTTCTTCGTGATGTCCTTGATAGGCTTACCGTTTGCCATTCCGAAGTAATCCACATAGTTGGCTGTAGGATAAGCCTTGATACCACCTGCAATAAGGCAGGTAGGACGATAGTCTGTCACCTGATTCCAAACCCAGTTGGTGTTACTTGAATTCTCGTAGAAGATAGCCTCCTTCTCACCTGGAATCTTGGTTCCCTGATCATAGGTATAGAAGATGTTCATGTAATTATCATAAGAAGACAACTGGTAAAGTCCTGTTTCCTTGTTAATCTTCAAAGCCTCGCCGAAAGCCTCAGCAGCCTTCTGGCAATACTCCTTATTATATCCGTTAACATTCTTAAAGTCAGGATTCTCCTTACTTACTTCATTCATCAGCGGCGAACCAGCCCACAGATAATTCTTACCCAGGAAGCAGAGAGCAGCTATCTTGTTAGGACGGAACTTGTTCTTACCCACAGTCTGCTTACCCACGGTAGTCTTATCCCAATCTACAGGCAACAACTCAACAGCCTTCTTGAAGTCTTCGGCAGCCTTGTCGGCACATGCCTGATAGGTGAGGCGCGGATAGTTGAACACGGCATCAGAAGGAATCAGGAAGTCGATATATGGAATACCGCCCCAATACTGCATAATCTGGAAATGGAAGAATGCACGGAAGAAATAGAGCTGACCTGCAATCAGGTTCTTCTCTTCCTGGGTAGCATCTACCAGATTACCCAGATTTTCCAAGCCCAGGTTGGTGGTATAGATTCCCTGCCAGCACATTCCCCAGAGACGACCCTTGGCATCGCGGTTCACATCATCATTGCCGTTCAGGTTGATGCCCGAATGGAATGGGGAATACTGCACCTCGTCCCATGCCCAATAATTACCCTGGTCGATGGCATTAGTGAGCATACGGACCTCTGATGGTTGCCAGTATTCATCCTCACCATAGTTCCAGCAGCCATGATACCAGGATGTTGAGGCAAGACCAGGGATATCATTGTAGCACTGCTCCAAGAAGCCCTGAAAATTGGTATAATTCTTATATGGCTCCGTTGGGGCAATATCGCTGCCCGGTGCCTTGTCAAGGTAATCAGTACATGATACTGAAGAGAGAGACAGGGCTGCCGCAAACAGCAATGTATATATTTTAATAAACTTTTTCATATTTACGATTCATTTAAAATGTCAGGTCGAAACCTAAGTTAAATCTGCGTACGGTTGGATAAGCACCATTTGCCGAGTTGCCGCTGAAGTTATTCTCACGGTCATCCGGCATATTGGTCCAGAGCAGCAAGTTGTCACCATTCAGATATACACGGAGTGAATTCAAGTGCATTCGTTTCACCCAAGCGCCCCTGAAGGTATAAGCTATCTCGGCATTCTTCAGGCGCAGGAAAGCACCGTCATAGAAGTAGCGTGTACCGGCATTTCCATCGTCTGCCACAGTGGTCCAACGTGGCAAAGACAACTCTCCACCCTGATTGGATGCCGTGAAGTAAGAACCCTCCTTGAAGGCAATGTGGGTTTCACGCTCAAAGGTTGGGAAGTTCACCTCGCGGGTAACATTGGTTACACCATAGAACTGTACCGTTACACTCAAACCCTTCCACTCTGCTCCCAATGTAGTACTGAAGGTATTCTCTGGAATAGAGGTGTACTGATAAGGTGCCAGGTCATCTGCTGTAATCTGACCATCTGCATTGAAGTCGGAAATGATGGCATCACCCGTATATTTCTCAGAATCATGGCTACCAAAAGTTGGTACGGCATAGAGATCATCCCAGTTGCTGATAAAACCATGATCAATGTAACTATGGTTCTGACCGATGGCATAACCCGCCTTGTTCAGATAACTTGCCTGAAGCTTTGGGTCATCAGCAAACTTAATCTCGTTGGTAGCATGGGTCATATTGAAGTTTGCCCATGTACGCAGATTCTTGTTCCATGCCTTGTTCACCTTCAGGCTCAACTCGTAACCCTTGGCATCCACCGAACCAGCATTGGCAACCGTGTAGCTCATACCATAGTAAGAAGGAATGGAACGGGTGGTTAAGAGCACATCGGTACGCTTGTCGCTAAATACATCCAGCGAACCGGTAAGCAATCCACCCAGGAATCCAAAGTCGAAACCCAGGTTGCGCTTCTCTGATGTCTCCCAACGCAAGTTAGGGTTTCCGATGCGGGTAAGGCGATATATAGTATAAGGTGAATCATAAGTATTATCACCACCCAGATAGGTCTTACCACCATAGGAATACTGGTCGGAATAGAGATAAGAACCTCCGGTAGAATCATCACCGATGCGACCCCAGGATGCACGCACCTTAAACATATCTACATATTTCCTGATGTTCTTCATGAATGGCTCCTCGGTGATAGTCCAACCGAGAGAAGCTGATGGGAAGAACTTGAAGCGATAGTCGGGACCAAACTTCTCAGATCCGTTGTAACAGCCGTTCAACTCGAGCATGTAGCGCATCGCATAGTTGTATGTGGCACGGAACACCCAGTCTTCACGATAATGCTTGAAAGAAGAACCGTTGGCATATTCGTTGCGGTTGAATACACCCATTGCACCCACTTCATGATTGCCGAACTTGCGGTTCCAGTCGAGCTGAGCCAGATAATAGAGACGGCGATAAGTTGCATCCGTTTTTACCTTACCGCCATTGATGGTCCATGCCACAGACTCATGGTAATCCACGCTCTGGTCATAGGAAACTGAGCCATCATCAGGGTTAATCCACTTCAGCTGCGGATCCATATACTGGTCGCTGATACCACGCTTCTCCTCTACCATGGTATTGTCAAGAGAAACCTTGGCAACAAACTTCAGACCCTTGGTCAGGAAATCGAGTTTCTGGGTAAGAATAAAGTCGGTGGTAATCTGTGTATTGGTACGGTTCTCCACACCGCTTCGGGCAAGGCTCATCACAGAGTTAGGACAGTCGGCCTTACGTGGACCATAGTATCCATAAGTTCCGTCAGAATAAATAGGACGCATGGCATCTGGAGCTGCATGATAGACAGAAGCCCAATAAGCACTGGAATCACTCGCCTTGTCCCAAGGGAAATGGCGGACACCGTTACTACCGAAAAGGTTGGTAGAGAACTGAGTGGTCTTGGTCAGGTTGAAGTCCAGGTTGGCACGCATGTTAACACGGTTATAGCCGAAACCAGACTTATAGCCACGACCGCTGGTGAAGTCCTTGAACAGGTCACCTTCGTGAGAGAAGTCAATAGCTGCAAAATATTTCACGAGTTTGGTACCTCCCGAAACATCCACGCTGGCATTGTAAGACATGGCAGTATTATTGAATAACTCCTTCTGCCAGTCAACGTTTGGATATCGGTCCCATTCCTCAGCATTAGCAGGGTTACGATACTTGTCAATAATAGCCATTGGCTTGTAAGAACCCCAGGATTTTTCGTCGCTGATGTTCAGCTCGCGCTCTACCACTCTATTCAGAAGACGGAAAGTATCGTAAGAATCATATTTCTCAGGCAACTTGGAAACCACCTTCATGGTAGCATTCGCCTTCACGTGTACGGCAGCCTTACCTTCCTTACCACGCTTGGTAGTAATGAGGATGACACCATTACCACCCTTCACACCATAAACGGCAGTGGCAGAAGCATCCTTCAATACGGAAATGCTCTCTACTGAAGAAAGGTCAACGGTGTTCATGGCACGCTCCACACCATCCACGAGGACGAGAGGGTCATTGGAACCGTTGATAGATGTCTGCGTACGGATTACGATCTTAGGATCTTCCTCACCTGGCATACCTGTAGAAGAGAAAGTAACGACACCTGGAAGATTACCTGTCAGTGCCTGACCCAAAGAAGAAACTCCGGCATGACGATTCAAGGTTTTCGCATCTGTCTGTGCAATAGAGCCGACAACAGAGGCTTTCTTCTGCTGACCATAACCAACCACTACTACCTCGCCCAATGTATTGTCATCAGTCAAGGTAATTTTAAACTGTCTTTTCTTACCTACTTTAATCGTTTTAGATTCCATACCGATATAGGTAATGACAAGGGATGAATTTTCAGAAGGTACTGTAATCTGAAAGTTACCATCCATGTCGGAGATGACACCCGAAGTGGCATCACCCTTCACTTTCACAGTAGCACCAATCAGTGGCTCTCCTGTGCCGTCAACAATACTACCCTTCACGGTAATCTTCTGGGCTTGTGCGTTCAAGCTGCAGAAGGCTCCCACGAGGCATAGAGCTGCTGTCCGTTTAAATGTAAACACTTGTTCAATCATGTTGTATCATTTTAATTAAGTTTGTTTCTAGGTGTTATTACTTCTTGGTTAAAGAACACGGCTGCAAAGGTAGAAAACTGTCAAGAGAACGTGTTTTCTTGATGTTCCAATTGTTTCATCTCTTGTTACAGCACACCGTAACTAACACATTTTCTGCATTTTATGATAAACTAAAAAAAAGAAACATGTTATAACACAAAAAATGGCGCATATCACTATGCACCATTCTCGTAAACAATTTAACCTGTTTCACAACAGTCTTGCAGTTCATCAATATGAACTGTTTTCTTTTTATAAAAGCATAAATCTAAAAATAAATATCTTATTATTATATATACTACAAAATTACTACAAAAAATAAAAATCATGTTTGGTAGACGTTCCAAAAGATTTTCATAATAACACATGATAAAGAAAAAAAACAAAAATAAAAAGATGACCTCACGTTTTGCGAGGCCATCTTTCACATTTAACAATCTATCTCACATATTTTATCTCAAAACCACCTTCTTGCCATTATGGATATAGATACCCTTGGTTGGGTGTT
>ERZ791743.1095-NODE-1095-length-18126-cov-2.511593_pt1 | contig 18126 bp, 23 predicted proteins | sample MGYA00509952_ERZ791743 | MGnify/ENA primary metagenome ERZ791743 (study PRJEB30046, sample SAMN00792040) | human gut metagenome | study: EMG produced TPA metagenomics assembly of the A metagenome-wide association study of gut microbiota in type 2...
ACCGAAACCGGGGCGTTGATCACCCAGCCGTTTAACCCCCTGCAGCGTACCCCTATAGAGCATGTGCTGGATACCGGCGTACGGCCGATTAACGCCCTGCTCACGGTAGGACGCGGACAACGTATGGGTCTGTTCGCCGGCTCCGGCGTGGGTAAATCGGTCCTGCTCGGCATGATGGCGCGTTATACCCAGGCCGACGTGATCGTCGTTGGGCTGATTGGTGAGCGTGGCCGTGAAGTCAAAGATTTCATCGAAAACATTCTGGGTGCGGAAGGCCGGGCCCGTTCAGTGGTAATCGCCGCCCCGGCGGATGTGTCCCCCCTGCTGCGTATGCAGGGTGCCGCCTACGCCACCCGTATTGCCGAAGATTTCCGCGACCGCGGCAAGCACGTGCTGCTGATCATGGACTCCCTCACCCGCTACGCGATGGCACAGCGTGAAATTGCGCTGGCTATCGGTGAGCCACCGGCCACCAAAGGCTACCCGCCTTCGGTCTTTGCCAAACTTCCTGCGCTGGTTGAACGCGCAGGGAACGGCATCAGCGGCGGCGGATCCATCACTGCATTTTATACGGTACTGACCGAAGGCGATGACCAGCAGGACCCGATTGCCGACTCCGCGCGCGCCATTCTCGACGGTCATATTGTGTTATCGCGTCGTCTGGCTGAAGCCGGACACTACCCGGCGATTGATATTGAAGCATCCATCAGCCGCGCAATGACGGCGCTGATCACCGAGAAGCATTACGCCCGCGTGCGTAACTTTAAACAACTCCTCTCCAGCTTCCAGCGCAACCGCGATCTGGTCAGCGTGGGGGCGTATGCCAAAGGCAGCGATCCTATGCTCGACAAAGCGATTAGCCTGTGGCCGCAGCTGGAGGCGTTTTTACAACAGGGCATTTTTGAACGTGCCGACTGGGAAGATTCAATCCAGGCTCTGGAGCTGATTTTCCCGCAGGTGTAACACAGGTGGAGGGCGAAGGTCATGGCGCAAAACAGCGCGTTATCAACGCTGAAAGATCTGGCTGAAAAAGAAGTTGATGATGCCGCATTGCAGCTTGGCGCAATGCGACGCGGGTGCCAGCAGGCTGAAGAACAGTTGAAGATGTTAATCGACTATCAGCATGAGTATCGCACCAACCTCAATACCGATATGACCCAGGGCATTGGAAGCCAGCGGTGGATTAACTATCAGCAGTTTATCCAGACGCTGGAGAAGGCGATAGAGCAGCACCGCCAGCAGCTTAACCAGTGGACCCAAAAAGTCGATACCGCGCTGAATTTCTGGCGTGAGAAAAAACAGCGGCTGCAGGCCTGGCAAACCTTACAGGACCGGCAGATCGCAGCCGCGACCCTGGCGGAAAACCGTCTGGATCAGAAAAAAATGGATGAGTTTGCCCAGCGCGCATCAATGAGGAAACCGGAATGATCACACTGCAACAACTGCTGATGAGCGACAGCGACCTGTCGGGCGGGATGCAAACAGGGAAAGGCACCGACGGTGCGCAAGACTTTCTCTCCCTGCTGACGGGTGCCCTGACGGACGCGACGGGCAAGGGCAAAGATGCGCCGCTGACCCTGGCTGACCTGAAAGCCGCTGGCAGTAAGCTGTCAAAAGTCGCTCAGGACGCCAAAGGCGATACCGCGCTGCAGGCCAAAATTGCCGACCTGCTCGCGCGTCAGCCAGCCCTGAGTGGCGATGAAACGGCGCAGCTTGCCACGCCTGAAACCCTGATTTCCGGGCTGGTGCCGCTGTCAAAGGGCGATGCCCTGAAAACGCTCAATGCGGCCAACAGCAAGGATGACAGCAAAAGCGAACTGAGCGAAGAAGAGCTGGCCGGATTAAGCGCGCTGATGGCAATGCTGCCGCACCAGCAGACCAGCACGCCTCACGCGGCGGGCAGTAACGGCGTTTCCGCAACCTCAACATTGAGTTCAGCGACGCTTTCGCCAAACGCAGCGGGCCACTCCCCCCTGAACGCGGCAGCGGGAGACCACGATAAAGCGCAGCTTTCCGCACCTTATCAGAGTCAGGCGAAAAACAACGGCCCGGATCTCTCCGCCAATGCGCCAGTCACTCCGGTCGTGGCCGCTGCGGCAGAGAAGCAGGAATTCGCCAGTTCCTCTTCATCATCCTCACCCACGGCTACCCTGGCGCCGATCATGTCCAGTCATGCCACCAGCCAGCCTGCCGCTACCGTTGCCACCGCGCCGGGGTTAAGCCAGCCGCTGGGTACTCACGAATGGCAGCAGTCCCTGAGCCAGCACATCACGCTGTTCACTAAGCAGGGGCAACAGACTGCGGAGCTGCGCCTGCACCCGGAAGATCTGGGCCAGGTGCAAATCTCGCTTAAACTGGATGATAACCAGGCGCAGCTGCAGATGGTCTCGGCACACAGCCACGTGCGCGCGGCGCTGGAAGCGGCACTGCCTGTCCTGCGGACGTCACTGGCAGAGAACGGTATTCAGCTCTCTCAGAGCAGCGTCAGCAGCGAAAGCTTTGCCGGGCAACAGCAATCCTCATCGCAGCAGCATCAGGCTTCACGTTCCGGTCACAACGGCGGATTTAATGAAGAGAGCGAGGAGCTACTGCCCACCCCTGCCGCCCTGCAATCCGCGGCGCGCGGTAACAGCGCCGTGGACATCTTCGCCTAAACGCCAGAGGTAGCGTGATTATCCCCGTCTTTTCCACGCTTTGACGACGGCAGGACACGGGATAATCACCTTATTAAGCTGTACCGAAACAGGAAGCTCGTATCAGATGACAGACTCCGCTATCACCAAAAAAAGTAAGCGTTCCATCTGGATCCCGCTGCTGGTGTTGATCACGCTCGCCGCCTGCGCTACCGCGGGCTATAGTTACTGGCGTATGCAGCAGGAACCTTCAACCGCTGCCGCCAAAGCCGAACCCGCACCGCCGCCGGCGCCGGTCTTTTTCCCTCTGGACACCTTCACCGTTAACCTCGGTGATGCGGATCGTGTGCTGTATGTCGGTATTACGCTGCGCCTGAAGGATGAAGCCACCCGCGCGCGCCTGAATGATTATCTTCCGGAAGTGCGTAGCCGTCTTCTTCTGCTGTTCTCTCGTCAGGACGCCTCCGCGCTGGCCACCGACGTGGGTAAGCAAAAGCTGGTCGACGCCATCAAAGAGACGCTGGCCACCCCGCTGGTAAACGGCCAACCTAAGCAGGAAGTCACTGACGTTCTGTATACAGCCTTCATTCTGCGGTAACGACATGGGCGACAGTATTCTTTCTCAGGCAGAAATCGATGCGCTGCTCAACGGCGACAGCGATAAAAACGATGATCCGCAACCGGGCCTAACGGGTGACGACAATATTCGTCCCTATGATCCGAATACCCAGCGCCGCGTAGTACGTGAACGTCTGCAGGCGCTGGAGATCATTAACGAACGTTTTGCACGTCAGTTCCGTATGGGGCTGTTCAACCTGTTGCGTCGTAGCCCGGATATCACGGTCGGTGCGATCCGCATTCAGCCGTATCACGAGTTTGCCCGCAACCTGCCGGTGCCAACCAACCTTAACCTGATTCATCTGAAGCCGCTGCGCGGCACCGGTCTGGTCGTGTTTTCGCCAAGCCTGGTGTTCATTGCGGTGGATAACCTGTTCGGCGGCGACGGGCGTTTCCCGACCAAAGTAGAAGGTCGTGAATTCACCCACACCGAACAGCGCGTCATCAACCGCATGCTGAAGCTGGCGCTGGAGTCCTACAGCGACGCGTGGAAAGCGATTAACCCGCTGGAAGTGGAATACGTTCGTTCCGAGATGCAGGTGAAGTTTACCAATATCACCACCTCCCCGAACGATATCGTCGTCAACACGCCGTTCCACGTGGAGATCGGTAACCTGACCGGCGAGTTCAATATCTGTCTGCCGTTCAGCATGATTGAACCGCTGCGCGAACTGCTGGTTAACCCGCCACTGGAGAACTCACGCAACGAAGATCAGAACTGGCGTGAAAACCTGGTTCGCCAGGTCCAGCACTCACAGCTTGAGCTGGTGGCTAACTTTGCCGACATCTCAATGCGGTTATCCCAGATCCTTAAATTACAACCCGGCGACGTTTTGCCGATAGACAAACCCGACCGCATTATTGCCCATGTGGATGGTGTCCCCGTGCTGACAAGCCAGTACGGCACGATTAACGGTCAGTATGCGTTACGCGTTGAGCACTTGATCAACCCGATTTTGAATTCGCTGAATGAGGAACAGCCCAAATGAGTGACATGAACAATCCGTCCGATGAAAACAGCGGAGCACTGGACGATCTGTGGGCTGACGCGTTAAACGAACAAAAAGCGACCCCAACGAAAAGCGCAGCGGATGCGGTATTCCAGCAACTCGGCGGCGGTGACGTCAGCGGCACGCTGCAGGATATCGACCTGATTATGGACATCCCGGTCAAGCTGACCGTTGAACTGGGACGCACCCGGATGACCATTAAAGAGCTGCTGCGTCTGACGCAGGGTTCCGTCGTGGCCCTTGACGGTCTGGCGGGTGAGCCGCTGGATATTCTGATCAACGGTTATCTGATTGCCCAGGGTGAAGTAGTGGTGGTTGCCGATAAATACGGCGTGCGTATCACGGACATCATCACCCCATCTGAACGTATGCGTCGTCTGAGCCGATAAGTATGAAAACCCAGGCAACACTATCGCAACCGTCTGCCGTTCCCGGTTCCCCGCTGCTCCAGGTGAGCGGGGCGTTGTTCGGTATTATTGCCTTTATTCTTATCGCCGCCTGGCTGGCGAAGCGTTTTGGTCTGGCGGGTAAAACCGCCGGCACCCGCGGCCTGAAGGTGAGCGCCAGCACCACGCTGGGGCCGCGTGAACGCGTGGTTATCGTCGAGGTGGACGATGCGCGTCTGGTTTTGGGTGTCACCGCCTCGAACATCAACGTATTACATAAACTGCCGCCCGCCCCTGTCACGGTGGAGGAGCGCGCACAAGCCCCTGCGGATTTTCAGTCCGTCATGAAGAGTTTGCTTAAGCGTTCCGGGAGATCCTGATGCGCCGTTTGTTATCCCTTACGCTTGCGGGCATTGGCCTGTTTGCTCCCGCGGTTTATGCGCAACTGCCCGGTCTGGTCTCAACGCCCATTGCCGGTGGCGGTCAGAGCTGGTCGCTCCCGGTGCAGACGCTGGTATTCATCACCTCGCTGACCTTTATCCCGGCCATCCTGCTGATGATGACCAGCTTCACCCGCATCATTATCGTCTTTGGTCTGCTGCGAAACGCGCTCGGTACCCCTTCCGCGCCGCCAAACCAGGTGCTGCTGGGGCTGGCGCTGTTTTTGACCTTTTTCATTATGTCGCCGGTCATCGATAAGATTTATACCGACGCGTACCAGCCGTTCAGCGAAGATAAAATCTCCATGCAGGAGGCGCTGGATAAAGGCGCACAGCCGCTGCGGGAATTTATGCTGCGCCAGACGCGCGAAGCGGATCTTGCACTCTTTGTTCGCTTGTCCAATACCGGCGAATTGCAGGGGCCGGAAGCGGTACCCATGCGCGTTTTGCTGCCAGCCTACGTCACCAGCGAGCTGAAAACGGCGTTTCAGATTGGCTTTACCATCTTTATTCCGTTCCTGATTATCGACCTGGTGATCGCTAGCGTCCTGATGGCGCTTGGGATGATGATGGTGCCGCCCGCAACCATTGCCCTGCCCTTTAAGATCATGCTCTTTGTACTGGTCGATGGCTGGCAGCTGCTGGTCAGTTCGCTGGCGCAGAGTTTCTACAGTTAAGGAACGGCAATGACACCCGAATCGGTCATGATGATGGGCACGGAAGCGATGAAAATCGCCATTGCCGTTGCCGCTCCCCTGCTGCTTGTCGCGCTGGTTACCGGTCTGATTATCAGTATTCTGCAGGCCGCCACGCAGATTAACGAAATGACGCTGTCCTTCATTCCGAAAATCATCGCCGTATTTGTGGCGATTATCGTGGCCGGACCGTGGATGCTGAACCTGTTGCTGGACTATATGCGCAACCTGTTTACCAATCTGCCGTATATCATCGGCTGACCTGACGATGCTTCACTTCACCAGCGACCAGTGGGTTCAGTGGCTCGGCGTCTATTTCTGGCCGATGCTGCGCATTCTGGCGCTGATCACCACCGCCCCGATTTTCAGCGAGAAATCGATCCCCAAGCGTGTCAAAGTGGGGCTGGGCATTATCATCACCATCATCGTCGCCCCTTCCCTTCCCCCGGTGGATATTCCGATCTTCTCGGCGAATGCGGTGTGGGTGGCATTACAGCAGGTGATGATTGGCGTTGCCGTAGGCTTTACCATGCAGCTCGCCTTTGCCGCCGTTCGCACGGCCGGGGAGCTGATTGGCCTGCAGATGGGCTTATCGTTCGCCACGTTTGTTGACCCCGGCAGCCACCTTAATATGCCGGTGCTGGCGCGCATTATCGATCTGCTCGCCATGCTGCTGTTCCTGTCGTTTAACGGTCATCTGTGGCTTATCTCCATGCTGGTGGATACTTTTCATACGCTGCCGATTGGTGAAAACCCGGTCAACAGCAATGCCTTTCTCGCGCTCACCCGCGCGGCGGGGCTGATCTTCCTCAATGGCCTGATGCTGGCGTTGCCGATTATCACCCTGCTCCTGACCGTCAACCTGGCATTAGGTCTGTTGAACCGCATGGCACCGCAGCTCTCCATCTTTGTGATCGGTTTTCCGCTGACGTTGACGGTCGGAATTTTATTAATGTCATTACTGATGCCCCTTATCGCCCCCTTCTGTGAACACTTATTCGGCGAGATATTCAATCTGTTAGCAGATATTGTCAGCGAGCTGCCACGTAAATAATAGTCCTCACGATTGATATTGTCTTTCTGAGGATATTCCTAAAATAAAACATGAAAAACATCTTCCAGGATATATCTGACGGGGTTTAATTGTTTCTAACCACCTCACAATACTTAATATTTACTTTACTTTAAGAAGATTCCTGGCAAATTATACGTAACTTTACGGGATAGTGAGTCCGCCTGAAAGTCTTTGTCATGCTCACAGGTTTATTATTTTTTTCCATCCCGTATGGCTGTTTTGAGCTCTCAGGCAGATGGTGAATTATCGTTACGCATTGAGTGAGGGTATGCCATGTCAACGATCATTATGGATTTATGCAGCTACACCCGGCTAGGGTTAACCGGGTACCTGGCAAGCAGAGGGGTAAGAAAGAGAGACATCAACGATGCACACACCGTTGACGAACTCGCAGCCGCTTGTGACGAACTAAAACCAGGCGTGGTGTTTATTAATGAGGACTGTTTCATTCACGATCCAGCCAACAGTCAGCACATTAAGCAAATCATTAATCAGCATCCAAAAACTCTGTTTATTGTTTTTATGGCGATCGCGAATATCCATTTCGATGAGTATTTGTTGGTCCGTAAAAATTTATTGATCAGTTCTAAGTCGATTAAGCCCGAGTCGCTGGATGACATTCTGGGTGATTATTTGAATAAAGAAGTTAAAAATGTAGGAGCGGTTAACTTACCCACCCTATCATTAAGCAGGACTGAATCAAGTATGCTGCGAATGTGGATGGCAGGACAAGGAACTATTCAGATCTCTGACCAGATGAATATTAAAGCAAAAACCGTTTCATCACATAAAGGAAATATTAAAAGGAAAATTAAAACGCATAATAAGCAAGTGATCTATCACGTGGTACGTTTGACCGATAATGTGACGAACGGGATTTTCGTCAACATGCGTTAGTGGCTTAAACCCCTTTGCACCCTACCTTTGATCTCTGGCCAGGCCAGAGATTTTTGCTTATGTGGGCGTTGTCGGGCAACCGCAATGCCACCCGACGCTGTGTTACTCCGCTTTTTCGACAAAAATGCCGTCCGGATGCCCCAGTTCATTAAAAAACCAGATGCCGAGCGGGTAGTCTTCCAGTGATACCAGGTACATTGTCCCCTCACTGAACTCTTCAATTGCCAGTACCACCCCCGGGCGGCGCGGCCCACCGTCCGTTTTAACGGTAACCCGATCGTTGACCTTCATACATTCCTCCTCTGGTTTTGAGCCAGTGTAGAACAAAACGCATGCGCTGACATCGCTGACGGATGCGAATGCCGTTTTTGTGTGCGGTCTATACTTAACCGTGGACACGTTTATATGAGGTACCCCGTAATGAAGACCAACAAAGCGTATAGCGACACCATCAAGCGCGAAGTCGAAGTGGATGTCGATGCCCTGCTGGCCGCCATCAATGAGATCAGTGAATCCGAAGTACGTCGTGCAGAGGATGATTCCGAGAGGGTGATGGTGAACGGGAGGGATTACCATACCTACCGCGAACTGGCGGAGGCCTTCGAGCTTGATATACACGACTTTAGCGTGTCTGAAGCCAATCGATAGCGCGAAAAAAATCCCGGTCATGGGGATGGCCGGGATCAAAACTTGCTTATGCAAGAAGCACTTGAAAATTCGTTACACCAGGAAATCTGATGTACAAACCACACTATCCCCAACGATTTTGTCTGACAAGCATATATTCTTACGGCGAATATAATATTTTTAACATAATCATTTTTGTTATGAGCAATAACGCACGGTGAATGCGGCTTTGGCTGAATCGCGTCTTATAAAGACGGTTTTCCCTTCAGTATTTTTTTAAGAATATTCTTAGGTAGAGGCGCGTGCGCTTTCAGGAGTCATCATGCTTTCACTTCAGGGTCCCCTGCTGGTTTTTTCCGATCTGGATGGATCGCTTCTGGACTTTCATACCTACGAGTGGCAACCCGCGATGCCATGGCTGGACAAACTGCAGGATTATCAGGTGCCGGTGATTCTGTGCAGCAGCAAGAGTGCCGCAGAGATGCTGGATATCCAACAGGATCTGGGCCTGGAGGGGTTACCTTTTATTGCTGAGAACGGCGCGGTCATTCAGCCTGATGTGCGCTGGGAGATGGGGCAGAGCCAGATCACAGGGATGACGCATCGGGAAATTCATCCGCTTATTGAGCAAATCCGCCAGCAGGCAGGCTTTAAATTCGTCACGTTTGATGACGTGAACGAACGCGTCATCAGCGAATGGACCGGGCTGACGCGCTACCGTGCGGCGCTCGCACGCAAACACGACGCCTCTGTCACGCTCATCTGGCGTGATACCGACGACGCAATGGTCCGCTTTGAAGAGGCGCTGGCGCAAAGGGGTCTGAAATGTCTACAGGGGGCTCGTTTCTGGCACATTCTGGATGCACGCTGCGGTAAAGACGTGGCGGTTAACTGGCTGATTGCGCAGTACCGCGAGCAGGAAGATTGTGTCCCCACCACCCTGGGGCTGGGGGATGGCCCAAACGATGCGCCGCTGCTGGACAGCGTCGACTTCGCCGTGGTGATTAAAAGCATAAACCGCCAGGGCATTACGCTACAGAATGATAGCCCTGAACGGGCTTATCACACGCAGCAGAGCGGTCCCTTAGGCTGGCGGGAAGGGATGGATCACTTTTTCTCCTGATCGCTCCAGCACACCCGGTTACGCCCGCTCTGCTTGGCCTGATACAGCCTGTCGTCCGCGGCAGACTGCAGCTGTTCAAAAACATAGTTCTCTTTTTCCTGCGCGCTGGCGACGCCCAGGGAGGCGCTAATGCGAACGGTCGTGCTCTTTTTCACCAGGATCTCCCTGCTGTTGATGCGTGACCGGATGCGCTCCGCGACCCTTCTCCCCTCTTCCAGGCTGCTCCCCGGCAGGACGACGCAAAACTCTTCCCCGCCCACGCGCCCGGCAACGTCATTTTTGCGCAGCACGCTGGCAATCAACCCTGCGGCATGGGACAGCACTTTGTCACCCGCCTGATGCCCGTACTGGTCATTAATGCATTTGAAATGGTCAAGATCGATCTGTATCACCGTAAACGGCTGACCCTGTTGTCGACAGTTCTCCGCAATCACTTTTGCGCGCTCAAACAGCGCGCCGCGGTTATTCAGACGCGTGAGGGGATCGTGCCAGGCCTGCCACTGCAGGGAGTGCTGGAGGGTGTACATATTGCTGACCATCCTGCGGATGACCAGCCATGAAACAAGCAGCATGGCGGTAAAGAGCGCCCACAGCAGGGCCAGCACAATACTGATGCTGCCAAAGTCACCCTGTACGCCTTCGTGCAACGTATGAACGCGTAAGATCACCCCGTCAAAATGATCGAGTCGCTCCCAGCTAATAAAACGGCTTCCAAGGCGAATTCCGCCTCGGGTGTCGTGTTCAATCCCGTGCGCAATTTGCGCCGTTTCAACCTCATCAAAGCGGTTCACCTGACTGCCGTCCACTTCTGACGTGGCAATCATGTTCAGACGCGTGTCATACAGTTGATACTCGCCCTCCGTCCGGTCCTGCGTCGCCTCAGTCAGCAGGCGTTTCATGGTGTGTATGGAGAAATCCATCGCTACCACGCCATACCAGTAATGCTCAAAATAGATGGGCACGCTCGCCGTTATCGTGCGCTCCCCATTGCTCCAGGGCGACGGCGCCGAAATAAACCAGCGCACCGCGCGCGCGCGATTGTGGCGTTCTGAGTGTAAGGTAAACCAAGGTTGAGTCACCAGAAAGTAATAGCGGGCGTTGATATCGTCAGCCATATCAGGCGTGTCTGTCGAAAGATAAAACCCCGCGCGGGAAACGTAGATTATCCGCTCTTCACTTTGCACACCCGACGAGGCCAGGCGCAGTAAATACCCCACTTCCAGCGCGGCAGAAATCTCATTACTGATACGCTCACTATCACGGTTAAGGAGCGTGGACTTTGCAACGAAGGCATCTGACACGCCGTTCGGGGAAGGGTGCGTTTTTTATCAACGGCCAGCTGCCAGGTTTCATCCGTCCGCACGGCGCTAAAACGAGACACCGCATCGCGCAGGACATCAAACCCCAGGGGGGTCTGTAAGGCATCATGCATGCTGGTGCGAAAAAACAGCATTTTGTCCACGCTGTACTGCAGCTGACGGTCCAGCGACGTGGCGACCGTTTCGAGATGGTTACGCTGGCTGGAGATATACGCCTCCTCCAGGACCACCACCTCACGCCATGTCAGGAGGGTGGAAAAGGCAAGGACGACAAGAAAACAGAGATTAACGATTAACCCCGGATTGCTACGCTTATGCAGCCATTGCAGAAAATATTGTTTTACAACAAAGGTATCGCGCTGCACACACACTCCCTGATTACTGCCTTACACCCGGTACATGAGATAAAAACGCCCGGCAAAGCCGGGCGTTATGTGATTAAGCCTTGTCCCGCTTGTGCTGCCCGTCGCCCGGCTGAAGCTCATCTTCACGAAATGCTTCCCGCTTGATGCTATAGCCATCGTGCCACCGACACTCCACCATTCCGCTAGAATAGCCTGTGACAATCATACGTGGGCCACCTTTCTTAGGCTTAACTTCATCACTGACCAAAAAGACCATACCTGCCTCCTGTATCAGGGTGAAACTGTTTCAATTTAGACGAGGAATAGTCTTTTTGCATACCACAACAGGTAACAATTAGTGCGCAGAACCGCGCATTTTTTCGACCAGTTTCACCGCCGCCACCACGATAGCGCCAACGATAAAGCCCAGCACAAGATTAAGCAGCGTCGGCAGAATAGCGGCCACCACGCTCCCCTGCGCCGAGGAGAACTGTTCGATCGCATGGTGCAGCGGAGCAATGCCGTGGACCACAATACCGCCCCCCACCAGGAACATCGCCAGGGTGCCAACCACCGACAAGCTCTTCATCAACCACGGTGCCAGCGTCAGTAAGCTTTTACCGATGCCTTTTGCCACCGCGCTTGATTTCTCCTCCAGCCAGTAGCCGATATCATCCAGCTTCACGATCAATCCGACCAGACCGTACACGCCGACGGTGACCAGAATGGCGATGCCGGAGAGGATCAACACCTGATTGAGCAGCGGCGCATCGGAGACAATACCCAACGTAATGGCGACGATCTCTGCCGAGAGAATAAAGTCGGTCCGAATGGCGCCTTTGACTTTATCGCGCTCGAAGGTTTTCGGATCCTGCGCGGCCAGCGCGTCCAGACGCTGCTGGCGCATCTCCGGCGTGTCGTTATGCTTGCGTGCGCTGAAGGAGTGCAGGACTTTCTCCACGCCTTCAAAGCATAAAAATGCCCCGCCAATCATCAGCAACGGCGTGATAGCCCAGGGAATAAATGCACTGATCAGCAGCGCCAGCGGCACCAGGATCACTTTATTCAGAAACGAGCCTTTTGCCACGCCCCACACCACCGGCAGTTCGCGGTTAGCCCGTACACCGCTCACCTGTTGAGCGTTAAGCGATAAATCATCCCCCAGCACACCCGCGGTTTTCTTCGCCGCCAGTTTCCCCATCACGGAAATATCATCCAGTAAGGTGGCAATATCATCCAGCAATGTTAATAAGCTACTTCCTGCCAAAATCGTGATCCTTCTTTTTTTGGTAATTAAGTGAATAGTATGGAGCAAAAGCGCAAACGCGGAAACAGGCACCTCACGTCAACAAAAAATTCACATCAACTACACAATTAAAGGGCTCGCCAGCACGATAGTTTTCGCGTTTACTATCAGCGACCTTTTTATTTCGTCGTGAGGGATTATGCGTTTCCGGCAACTGCTACCGCTCATCGGGGCACTTTATTCGCTTTATATCATCTGGGGTTCGACCTACTTTGTCATTCGCATCGGCGTGGAAAGCTGGCCGCCGCTGATGATGGCGGGCATTCGTTTCCTCTCGGCGGGCGTGTTGCTGCTGGCCTTTCTGCTGCTGCGCGGTCATAAGCTACCGCCGCTGCGCCCGATGCTCAACGCCGCCCTGATTGGCCTGCTGCTATTGGCGGTAGGGAATGGGTTTGTGACCATTGCCGAGCACCAGAACGTACCGTCGGGGATCGCCGCCGTGGTCGTTGCCACCGTACCGCTGTTTACCCTCTGCTTCAGCCGTCTTTTTGGCATCCGTACCCGCAAGCTGGAATGGCTAGGGATTGGCATCGGCCTGGCGGGCATTATTCTGCTCAACAGCGGCGGTAACCTGAGCGGCAATCCGTGGGGCGCGGTCATTATTCTTATCGGCTCAATGAGCTGGGCGTTTGGTTCGGTATACGGTTCGCGTATCGAACTGCCAACCGGCATGATGGCGGGGGCGATTGAGATGCTTGCCGCGGGGATCGTGCTTCTGATTGCCTCCATGCTGACGGGGGAAAGGCTGACGACCATGCCGGATCTGTCGGGCTTCCTGGCGGTCGGGTATCTGGCGCTGTTTGGTTCGCTCATTGCAATCAATGCCTACATGTTCCTGATCCGCAATGTGTCTCCGGCGGTTGCCACCAGCTATGCCTACGTCAACCCGGTCGTGGCCGTGCTGCTCGGTACCGGGCTCGGCGGGGAAACACTCTCTCCGGTTGAGTGGTTAGCATTAGGGGTGATTGTTTTTGCCGTCGTGCTGGTCACGCTGGGCAAATATTTACTGCCGGCGAAGCCCGTGATTACGCCTTGCGGGGTGGAGAAACCGTAAGCGCGTGGATCCCCTGTGTGTCGATCTGCGCGGTGTGTCCGCCGCCGCAGATCCACTCTTCCAGCCGTTCGCGCAGATCGGCATCGTTCAGTTTTCGCCGCCCTCTCAGCGCACACTCCCAGACGATCAGCACGCGCCAGCCCTGCGCGATAAGCGTGGTGAGATCACGCGCGTCGCGCGCAACGTTCTTGCCAATCTTCTCCAGCCAGAAATCGGTGCGCGTTGCCGGAACTTTAAACAGGTAACAGTCGTGATGATGCCAGAAACAGCCGTGGGTAAAGATAATGCACTGATACGCGTCGATGACGAAATCCGGTCGCCCCGCCAGCGCAGCATCCTGCACGCGGAAATCAAACCCCGCCTGCGTCAACAACCCGGCCAGACGCTTTTCAATGGCGGTATCACGCGTGCCGATAGCACGCATGTTTTTGCTGCGCGTTGCCTTATCGTGAACGTCCGTCATTGACGGCCTCACTCTGGCGGAGCGCCACCGCCTGCCGGATACGTGAGGCCAGCAGTTTTGCCACCGCCGCAAACGCGGGCACCACCACCGAGTTACCAAACTGACGGTATGCCTGAGTGTCCGACACCGGAATACGGAAACTGTAGCCCTGCGGCGTTTCAAAGCCCATCAGCCGGGCACATTCCCGTGGCGTGAGGCGTCGTGGACGGTGGAGCTGGTTTTGCGGATCGTCGAAATCCCTCTCGCCCAGCGCTTTATCCCAGCCTCTGTCGATCAGGATTTCCGCGCCGTCTTTATAATAACGGGCGGACAAGGTGCGGGTCACGCTGTGCGGATCGTGAGGATTAACCATGCCAAATCCGAAGCCGTTGCCTTTTGCCTGATGCTTTTTGGCATAGCGGTAGAGGTATTTCCACAGAACGGGCGTAAGGATAAATTTCGCGTCGACCACAGGCTCCAGCAGGTCGGCGACGGTTGGACGACGTTCGGGATACAGAGACGGGATATCCCGCAGGGTAAAATCTCCCTTCAGATTGAGATCGCGGCGGAAGCCGACCAGCACAATGCGCTCGCGATGCTGGGGCAGGAAATGTTTCCCGTCAATGATTTTTGGGTCATCCGCGCCCATATCCTCAGAATCGGCCACGTCGTAACCCAGCTCATCCAGGGTTTGCATAATAATGCGGAAGGTTTTTCCGCCGTCATGGCTCTTTAAGTTTTTGACGTTTTCCAGCACAAAGATGGCCGGGCGGCGGGCGTCAATGATGCGGGCCACATCAAAAAACAGCGTTCCCTGCGTATCGCAGGCGAAACCGTGGGCGCGACCGAGGGCATTCTTTTTCGATACGCCGGCCAGCGAGAAAGGCTGGCAGGGGAAGCCAGCCAGCAGCACGTCGTGCGCCGGGATCGTCTGACGAATATGCCCGGCGGCCTGTTCATCCGTGACGCCGCTTTTATGGCTCAGGGTGACATCACGGATATCGGCGTTGAAGTGATGTTCGTGCGGATCGCAGTACCAGTTCGCTTTATAGGTGCGTACCGCATGTTTGTTCCACTCGCTGGTAAACACGCACTGACCGCCGATGGCTTCAAAACCGTGCCGGATCCCACCGATACCGGCGAACAGATCGATAAAGCGGAATGCATAGTCCGGGTGCGCGGCAGAGGGACGCGGAAGCAGGTTTTGCAGATAACGAAACTCACCGTCGCTCAGGCGACGCCCTGCCCGCTCGCTGGTCAGCAGTCGCTTAAGGATGGCCGGGCTCCAGTGGCTCTCACCGTGCGCTATCAGCTGGTTCGCCAGCGTTTTGACATCATAAATATCCAGCAGCTGGCGCAGTAATGCCTGCACCGTTGCCGTTGATTTCTCAGCCTGCTCTGGCGCGGGCCCTGTCACTGATCGATTTTCCTGCATTCTTTTAACCGGAGAATAAAGACTGGGAACAGATTACCACAGTTCAGTTGGGCAAACTGCGACAGAAGCGGTGCTGAATCTGGCTATCCAGCCCGATGCAGTCGCCCTGTAATTCGGCACTGAGTTTCGCCATAAAGTGAACGAGAAAATCGGCGTTATGTTGCGCGAGCTCGCGCCCGACGTCGGTTTGCATTGTATCAGGCAAGCGCAGCAGCTTAGTCTGAAAATGATCGAGGGCAAATGCCCGGTCATCCAGCGAGCGCGCATCGGCAAAGGGATCTTCCGCGTCAAACAGTGCCACGCCCAGCGCCCCCGAGACGGCAAACACGCGCGCCAGGCCAATCGCGCCCAGCGCTTCGAGACGATCGGCGTCCTGGACAATTTTGGCCTCGATACTTTGCGGCGCAATACCCGCGCTGAAACTGTGCGCCTCGATGGCATGCTCCACGGCGGCAAAGCGATCCGGCGGAAAGTCCGGGAAATCGCGGTGCAGAATGTCCCGCGTTTTGCGCGCCGCCAGACGCGATGACTGACTGCGTTCAGGATGATTTTTCGGCAGGCTAACGATGTCGTGAAAATAGCAGGCGGTCAGGACCACCAGCGGATCGGCCTGATGATGAATCATTATTTTGCGGGCCGTCATCCAGACGCGTCGGAAGTGCGAAATATCATGCGCACTGTCTTCGCTGGCGTGATGTTCATCAAACCAGGATTCAAAACGCTGCTGCCACTGTATGGGTTCCATCATTCTATCCTGTGACGAAAACAGGCTGTGGATTATAACACAGCCGAATTAAATGATTTAAAAAATAGAAATGAGAAATACTTAATAATAATTATGCGCAATGAATTCAGTTCATTAATTCACATGAAAAATAATGAGAGCTTTAGAAATATTTTGTAATATTTTTACTGATTTAATTACATTTATTTTTGAACCAAAATAAAAATCCATAGAATAGTATCAAAATCGTAATTACGGAGGGTGATTACATATATTCATATAAATTATCTTTAAAGGGAATATATAATGAAAAGAAAAGTTCTGGCAATTCTGGTACCCGCATTATTAATGGCTGGCGCAGCAAATGCGGCTGAAATCTATAATAAAAACGGCAACAAAGTTGACCTGTATGGCAAAGTTGATGCGCGTCATACCTTCTCTGACAACCCTGGTGACGACGGCGATGAAACCTATGTACAGGTGGGTTTCAAAGGCGAAACTCAGATTACTAATGAGCTGACGGGTTACGGCCAATGGGAATATAAAACCTACGCCAACGATACTGAAAACGCAGGTGGTAACTCTTTCAACCGTCTGGCGTACGCTGGCCTGAAATATGGCGAATACGGTTCATTTGACTATGGCCGTAATTATGGCGTGGTGTATGACGTTGAAGCCTGGACCGATATGCTGCCAGTATTCGGCGGTGATTCTTACACCTGGACCGATAACTTCATGAACGGCCGTGCTAACGGTCTGGCAACCTACCGTAATAGTGATTTCTTCGGTCTGGTTGAAGGTCTGAATTTCGCGCTGCAGTATCAGGGGGCGAATGAAGGTGCTAACGCGAATGAAGATCAGGAAGGCACCAAAACGGTCATAACAAAGTACGTTTCCAGAACGGTGACGGCTTCGGTATGTCTACCTCCTATGATTTCTCTGGCGACCTGTCCGGCCTGAGCCTGGGTGCGGCGTACTCGTCTTCTGACCGTACCAATGAGCAGGTTGCAAACGGCAAACGCTTTGAAGGTGTCGGGTTTGCGGATGGCGAAAAAGCCGAAGCCTGGACTGTTGGCGCGAAATACGATGCAAACAGCATCTACCTGGCGATGATGTATGCGGAAACCCGCAACATGACGCCATTCGGTGACGTTGGTGTCGCAAACCAGACTCAAAACTTTGAAGCGGTTGCACAGTACCAGTTCGACTTCGGTCTGCGTCCTTCCCTGGCATGGGTTTACTCAAAAGGTAAAGACCTGGATGGTCAGGGCTTCAACCAGGATCTGGTTAACTACATTGACCTGGGCATGACTTACAGCTTCAACAAAAACTTCTCCACCTATGTTGATTACAAAATCAACATGCTGGATCAGGATGAAGCGCTGTATGATGCGTACGGTATATCTACCGACGACATCGTTGGCGTAGGCATGACCTACCAGTTCTAATCCCCAAAAATACTAAAGCCCGCACTCGCGGGCTTTTTCATTTATAAGAGCCGAATTTACGGCGCTTCCTGCAACGCCACGCGAATAAACCCGTTATTCTGCGCCAGCAGTTCGTGGGCTTTCCATGCATCCAGCCCAGTCAGTACCATCAGGACTGCCGTTTTACAGTTATGGTTACAGCTCTCCAGCGCGGCTTTTGCCTGCGCCCGGGTGCAGCCCCCCGCCTCCATCACAATGGCAATTTGTCGTTCGGCCCATTTGGTATTGCGTGCCTCCAGATCCACCCGCAGGTTGCTGTAAACGCGCCCGGTCCGCACGGCCAGCCCGGTGGTGACCATCGAGAGGATCATTTTTTGCGCAATACCCGCTTTGGTATTGCTAAAGCCTGCCACCACATCAGCTCCCAGCGCCGGGGCAATTACCATGCTTGCCAGCTGCGCCGCTTCACTTTGTGCATCACCGGTTATGATGGCGACCATAGAGCCCAGCGACCATGCATGGCGCATTGCCCCCCAGACCCACGGCGTTTTTCCGCTAACGGTAACCGCCA
>ERZ791743.1109-NODE-1109-length-17862-cov-9.954344_pt1 | contig 17862 bp, 24 predicted proteins | sample MGYA00509952_ERZ791743 | MGnify/ENA primary metagenome ERZ791743 (study PRJEB30046, sample SAMN00792040) | human gut metagenome | study: EMG produced TPA metagenomics assembly of the A metagenome-wide association study of gut microbiota in type 2...
AAAATTTTGGAGGAATTAAAAATGAAAAGAACAATATTATTTAAAGAGAATTTTAAAGAAAGAAATACAAACAAAATAATAATAAAATATATAAATTTCAAATCAATTCTACTCTGTTTTTAAATATTAATTTATAACATTGCCACTTAAAAATATAAAACAGAGGAGAAAATTATGATAAAAGAAAATAATAACTATACTAAGATTGGATTTGGAGCAGTATTTGCAGTTGCAAGTGTTTTATTTAGTTCACATGCTGGAGGAGGTTTTGCCAGTGGTAATCAGGCCACTCAATATTTTGTAGGAAATGGTGTATGGGGAGTAATTTCAGCCATAGTAGCAATGGCTCTTTTGGCTCTTACCATAAGAGAATGTATTGTTATGAAAAACTCAAGAAATTTAAAAAATTACAAAGAACTTTTTGAAACTTTATACCACCCTTTTGATAAATTGGAATGGTTATTTGAAATATATTTTAATATCATGGTGATATGTGCAGTTGGAGCAGTTATTGCTGGTGCAGCTTCTTTAATTTCAGCTAATGGAGTTATGGGATATAAAATGGCTGTAATGGGAGTTGGTATTATCTTACTAATCATGACTATATTTGGTTCCAGTTTGGTATCTAAGGTTTCCACTGTAATGTCTATATGTATTTTAATCTCCACTTTTATAATATTTTTCATGGGAATAAAGGCTAAAGCTCCTGAAATATCTATAATTTTTTCTCAGGGATTTTTTACAGATGGAGATGTAATAAAAAAATCTATTTTAAATGCTTTTATATATGCTGGTTTTCAATCAGTAGTTATTCCTACAATGATTGCCTGTGGAAAACAATTAGGAGAAAAGGGAAATGTATCAAAATCAATGATAATAGCTTTTATAATGAATTCTATTGCTTTAGGAATGGCAGTAATTATGTTGCTTGGTTGGCATAGCGATTTTACTCAAGCTGGAGCTACTACATTGCCTTCCTTATATATCTGCCAGCAGTTAGATACTAATATTTTATACTGGTTCTACAATATAGCTCTACTATTATGTTTCATTTCAACTGGAGTAACTACTATATATGGATTTGTTTCAAGATTCTCTTCTCTAAAAATTATGGAAAAAATTGAAAAACCAATCATAAGAAGAATCATAACTTCAAGTTTCTGTATGATTATATCTATGAGTGTATCAATGATAGGACTTAGTAGGATCATAAAATACGGGTATGGATACTGTGGATATTTAGGAATTGCAATTATCATCATTCCATTTTTAACAGTTGGAGTCTATAAGAACAGAAAATATGCAGCTGAAAGTAATTTTACAGTAGTTGTAAAAGGGAAGGAAGCTTTTGCCAAATAGAATTTATTACACAAAACTAAAATATAAAGGAGAAATTTAAATGAAAACAAGAAATATATTTTTGCCAAATTACAGTATTGGAGAAAACCCCTATATTGAAGTTCCTTCCATCTGTGAAGCATATGGAAAAAAAGTAGTTTTTATAGGAGGGAAAACAGCTTTAGCTAAAGCTAGCGATATAGTGAAAGATATAATTAAAAACAGTTCTCTTGAAATTATTGATACTCTTTGGTTTGGGGGAGAAGCCTGTTACGAGAATGTTGAAAAATTGAAACAGAAAAAATCAGTGATAGAAGCTGATATGATTTTTGCTTTTGGTGGAGGAAAGGCTATTGATACTTGTAAATGTCTTACTGGACAGTTAAAAAAGCCTCTTTTTACTTTTCCAACTATATCTTCAACTTGTGCATCTGTTACTTCTGTTTGTGCTATGTACAATGAAAATGGTTCTTTTAGAAATCTTTACTGGAGATTTGCTCCAGCAGAACACACTTTTATATGTACAAAAATAATTTAAGAAGCTCCTGATAAATATCTATGGGCAGGAATTGGAGATACTATGGCAAAGGGATATGAACCAGAATTTTCTTCAAGAGGTAAATCTTTAAATCATTCAAATGCTCTTGGAGTAACTTTATCAAAATTATGTCAGGAGCCTCTTGTCAGATATGGAAAAAAGGCTCTTGATGATTGTAAAGCAGATAGAGTATCAAATGAATTAGAAGAAACAATTCTTGCTATAATCGTCACAACTGGAATTGTTTCAAACTATGTAATAAATGACTATAACAGTTCTTTGGCTCATGCTTTATGCTATGGATTTTCTACTATTCATCATGTTGAAATCAGCCATTTACATGGAGAAATTGTTTCTTATGGAGTTCTTGTATTGCTTATGGTAGATGGAAGAACTGATGAAATTGATAGAATAATACCATTTTATAAAAGTATTAAACTTCCTATATCTTACAAAAATCTTGGTACAAGTGAAGAAGAAATGGAAAATGTCATTCAAAAAGCTATAGAAGTTCCTGACTTAAATGTTTCTGCTTTCCCTGTTACAAAAGAAATGATTTGGGAAGCTGTCAAAAAATTAGAAAACTATGAGAAATAATTAAAATATATAAAAGCTGACTTATAAATAGAAATTTATTCTATATTTAAAGTCAGCTTCTTTTTATATTATTTTTCTAAAACCCAAAAATCTTTGCTCACACTCATCAAATCATCTAGCACCAGTTTTGCTTTTATTGGATTTACTACTGTTCTATTTAATGTTAATGCTTGAAGAGCTTTTGTATAATTTTTTTCTATAAATGCTTCAACTGTTAATAATTCATAAGCATATTGCCCTTCCATAAGCCCTTTATAGAATGGTTTTATTTCTCCTACAAAATTTCCTTTAGCTCCGTTTTTTCCTATTGTTCCATCTACTTCCACTATCGCTTCTGCAGGAAAATTAGTTATAAGTCCATTATTTTTTACCATTACAACAAATGGATTATTCAAATCATATGCTATTGATTCTGCAACCTCTACCATCAATTTTCCAAATACACTATTTGTAAGCATCTCTATATTTTCCATGGTATCTTTTCCCTCTGCCAATTTACAAGTTTCAAATACCTCTTTTTCTCTACCATCTTTAGCTTCATCAGCCCTTGTATATTCAGGATTAGATTCTTCTACTATTTCATCTGCAAACATATAATATTGCATGTATGTAGTGGGAATATATTCGTCAAAAAATTTCATATATTTATTTACTCTAACATAAGTATCAAGCCAAGATTTTGCTCTTTGTTCTGCATTAAATGGTTGAAATTCATGATTTTTTAAATATTTCCTTAATTTTTCAAAAAGGTCTTTTCCTGATTTATCTTTCAAATCAGTAAACCACCCAAAATGATTAAGTCCAAAATATTTAGGTACAAGTTCTTCTTGAGCCACTTCTAATATTTTAGCATAGGATTTCAACAATGAATATGGCTGATCACATAGATTTAATATTCTTTTATCATCAGGAAACATACGATCCAGTCCTAAAGCTACTATAGCTGCTGGATTAGTGTAATTAAGTATCCATGTATCTTTTGAATATGAACGAACCTTTTCCACCATTTCTTTCATTCCTTGCAAAGAACGCATTCCATATGAAAAGCCACCTGGTCCACACGTTTCTTGTCCTACAAGTCCATATTTTAATGGAATTTTTTCATCATAACTACGCATTTCTCCTTTTCCTACACGCATCTGGCAAAAAATAAAATCTGTTTTTGAATATGCTATATCTGCATCTGTTGTAAATACAACTTCTACTTCTGGATAATAAGATTTTAACACAAGTCTGTCATAAGCTTCCATTTGCCCCATACGTTCATTATCTATATCATACATAATTATTTTTCTTACTGGAAATCTATCTTTGTATTCTATCAAATTTCCCAAAAGTGCAGGCACACGAGCACTTCCAGCTCCAGCTATAGTTATAATGTGTGATTTTCTTTTCATCTATGCTCCCTTCCTTATTTTCAATCTATTATTTTTTTAATTTATCATCTATAGCATTTCTTACAAATTCAACTAATGGTCCATAAACAATATGTATATGTTTTGGTAGAGGAAAAAATAATCCAGAATATCCTGATTTTTCTAATATTTTTTGATCTACTAATTTTGTATCTACCAAATCTATTCTCAATCTTGTAATACAATTGTCCACATTAATTATGTTACTTTTTCCTCCAAGCCCTTCTATTACTATATCTGCTATTTCACTATATCTTTTTTCCTTTATTAGAGTATTGTCTAATGATGGAGCATCTTCTCTACCTGGTGTCTTTATATTAAACTTTAATATAAAATATTTAAATATAAAATAAGTAGTTACTGATAATATTAATCCTACAATTATAAATGATACCCAATTTGTATCTTTATATAATAAACCAAATATAGCAAAGTCAAATATAGTTCCACGAATATATCCTATTCCTACATTTACCAGAGAAAGTGCAACTGCTCCAATTCCTATGATACAAGCATAAATAACATATAGCAATGGTGCTATGAAAACAAATGAAAACTCAAGAGGTTCTGTTACATTTCCTAATAATGCTGTCATTACACATGTAATCATTAAACCTTTTACCATTTTCTTATTTTCTTTATATGCTGTATGATACATAGCAAGTGCTATTGCTGGAAAAGCAAACATTGTACATAACATTTGCTGCTGAGCCATAAATCTAGTAAGTTTTGGCATAAGTGCCCAATACTCGCTGTTAGGTCCAAGTGTAAATAGTACATGATTCATAGTTGGCACTACTCCCACATAAGTAGTTCCATCTATTACATAACTTCCTCCTGCTTCTGTAAATCTAAAAAGAGCGTTCCATAAATGATGCAATCCAAATGGTATGAATAATCTCTCTCCAGCTGCAGTAAAGAAAGGTCCAACTTTGCTAAGAAATATTACAGACAGCCCTGTTAATCCAGTTACAAAGTACTGCCATATAAATGGCAATGTAATTCCAATTATCAGCATTATTCCCATACATATTATAGAAACTGATTTTTTTCCAGCAAAGAAAGCAAAAGCTATTGGTAATTCTAAATTATAAAATTTATCTGTTGCCCATGCTGCCACTAATCCTGCAGCTATTCCCCCCATTGCATTTATATTCAATGTTTGAATTCCCAATACTTTTATCTGTCCCATTTGACTCATTACATTTGGTGCAGCCATATTTCCTGTTACACTCAACCATACACTCATTGATATAATTAAAATAAGATATCCCAAAACAGAAGCAAAAACTGCTATTCCTTTATCCCTTTTGCTCATACCATATGCCACTCCCATGGCAAACATCAATGGTATATTATCAAAAACTGTTCCTGCTATAGTTCTTAAACTCACTAATGTTGTATTAATAATAGGATTTCCAAGTCCCGGAAATCTAGCAATCATATATGACTGCACAAATGCTCCTGTAACCCCTAAAATCATTCCTACTGGTGCCATTACTCCTATTGGCAGCAGCAATGATCGTCCAAATTTTTGTATTTGATCACTGTATTTTTTTAACATTTCCCCTCCTTTTTAAATAAAAAAACATGAAATTCTCTTAGTTTCCCCCCTAAGTGATTTCATGTTATCATATTTACATTGCAGGTACAACAAAAAACAGCTGACCTAGCACTTATCTCATTACTTGTGTCACTCAAAATGACCTAGGTCATTTTATCTTTTAACATTGCTACTATCATTTCAACAATTAAAAACATTCCTATCCTTGAGATACTATCATTAATCTTTGTATCACTTCCTTGAGAGGCACAATAAAGCTTATAATCAGCTATATTACTTAAAGAATTTCTATCAAAACATGTTATAGAAATAACTTTGGCTTTTCTCAATTTTGCTATATTAGCCACTTCTAATATTTTTTCAGTCTTTCCAGAAAGTGAAATCAGTATAACTATTTCATTTATATCTAATGTTCTGCTTACTATAGATGTAAGATTATAATCTTCCAAAAATATACATCTTATTCCTAGAGTAAGTAGAAGATGATTTAAATGAGAACCCACAGCTTTACTTGTCCCTCTAGCAGCTATATAAATTGTTCTGGCTTTTTGTATCTCTCTGACTACTCCTTTTATATCCTCTATATTTACTAAAGAAAATGTTTTTTGAATATTGTCTTTTAATTCATTTTCTAGTTCTTCATATTTATTTTTATTTTTCTTGGGAATATTTCCGCTTTTTAAATAATACTTAAAATCTGCATATCCTAAAAATCCTAATTTTTGTGCCATATTAATAATAACCGTTTTAGAAGTTAAAGCTTCTCTGGCAAGATCAGTTATCTTCATATCTATTACTTCTTTTTGATGATTATATATATAATTAAAAACTACCTTTTCGCTATTAGTTAAGTCATCAAAATATTTTGCTAGTTCTACCATATTTTTCTCCTAAAGTATATTTTTATTTTAATATATCATAATGTTTTTTCTTTTTCTGAAATATTTATATCAAATTTCTTTATTCAGATATCACTACTTTAATTTTTCTTAAATTTCTTTTTTCTTTAAAACAAATCTATAATAAATATAAGTACATATTGGAATTAAGTATATATATGCAGCAAAAGGTATAAATCTAACACTTCCTATTCCCAACATTGTACATGGGAGATAACATGCTATATTCCATGGAATAATTGCTGGTAATACTATTGCTGAATTCTCTATATCTTTTGCCAGCTCTATTCTCTCCACTTTCTTTTCATCATAAACCTTTTCTACAATATTTTCAGTCATTATAACTGCAATAGTCTGATTAGCTCCTACCATTCCTGTAATAATACTTACAAATATCGTATTCCTAAATAAATCTGCTCTATTTTTCACATTCATTATTTTATTTTTCACATAATTCAATATATTTAACTGCTCAAAAATTCCAACAAGTGAACAAGAAATAATTATAAGAATAGAAGCATTAAGCATTGATTTAACTCCACCACCCTTGATAATTTTTTCTAATGCTGTTCCATCAAACTTATAAAACCCTAAGCTTAAATATTTTATTACACTTATAATTTCTTCTTTCTGAATAATTACAGCTATAATTGAAGCTAAGATTATACTTACTCCCATAGATATCCTTACATTTATTCTCAAAAGAGAGAAAATAACAATTGATACAACTGGTATAAATATAAACCTTATATCTAAATTATATGTACTTGAAATAAGCTCAGATATGGTGCTTTCACTTGTGTTAAGAATATAGTTTTTAGATAAAAATATATAAAATAAACTTGTTAAAATATATGGAATTATCATAGATTTTACCAAATTTTTTAAATTTGAATATATATCTATTCCTGTAAGACTGGCTACTAAATTAGCACTAGATGAAAGGGGAGACCATCTATCTCCAAAATACATTCCTGAAATTATTGCTGCCCCTGTTATATTAACATCTATATTACCACTTCTGGCTATTGCCATAAGGGCAATACCTATTGTACTTGCTGTGCCAAAAGAACTCCCCAAAAAGAAAGCTACTATGCTTGTTATAAGAAAAGTAAAAAATATAAAAAGAGCTGGATTTATAAATTTTATTCCAAAGTATACAATCCCAGGAATTGTTCCAGAGGATAACCAACTAGCCGTTAAAGCCCCTACAAATAAAAATATTATTAAAACTACTTTAGATTTTTTACTATACTCAAGAGAAATATTTATAACAGAATCTATTGTATTATTCCTTTTCAATGCCAATAGAGCAAACCCTGCATATACACCTAAAACTATTATTCCAAGAGTAAATTTATTCATTATGACATAAAGTAATAAAAAAAAGAATAAAAACAAAAATGCTGCTTTTTTCATATCTCCTTCCTCCTTGAGCAAATACATATTAATGTGGTATTAATCACGGTCAGTTTTTAATGTAAAGATATTAAAGGAAAGTCTATAAAAACAAGGCTTTCTTTAATATCTAAAGACTATATAAAATTGTATAAAATTTATTAGATAGTACACAAATAGAACGCATTTATTATATTAAATCAATAGCTTTTTTTAGTTCTTCAACATCTTTATGAGTATAAATTTTTTCTGTAGTTTTATAGCTTTTATGTCCAATTATTTGTGCTATGCTGGTTTTATTAGCCTCAGCATTACTCATCAAAGTTGCAAAAGTGTGTCTACAATCGTGTATAGTGTGTTCCATACCTAATTTATCCATCACTCTTTTAAAAACTATAAAATAGTTAGAGTAGTTTAATTCATTCCCTCTCTTTCCGACTATTAAAGTATCATTTTTAGAATGCATCCTCTTTTTTATGAAAGGAAGAATTTTCATATTTATTGGAACTATTCTATTTTTTCCAGCTTCAGTTTTTATTCCACCTTTTATAGTTCTGCTCTCCAAGTCAATATCACAATTTTTTATAGTTAAAAGTTCACCTACTCTCAAACCAGAATAAATCATTATTAAAATAGAATCTACCCATTCCAACTCTTTATATTTCCAAAGTTTCAGCAATTCCTCATCGGTAAAGATTTTTCTTTCAACTACAATTTGTTTTTTTTCAGTGTCTAACAAAGCTGAGTAGTCTCTATCAATTATTTCATACTTTATAGCAAACTTATAAAGCTGGTTTAAAACACTTTTTATAAGCTTTTTAGAAGCATATGAAAGCTGGATACTATTAAAAAAATCTTGTAATTGTAAAGTCTTTATTGAAGTAAATTCTTTTTTTAATAGAGGTGAAAGGTAAGAATAAACAAATTTGTATTGGGTAGCAGTTTTTTTAGATATTTTTTTAAAATGCTGGATACTCCACTTTTTATACAGTTCATCAAAGGTTATTTTAGAAGCATCAATATCATATGGATTTTTATTATAGCTTATTAGTCCTTCTAATGCTTCTTTTCTTGTTTCATAATAACCTATTGTAGCTCTTTTTTGCTTTCCAGTTTCATATTCATATCCAATTGTTTTAATAGCCCTCCAAGGTTTACGTCTTTTTCCAGACATTTTTATTACAGTACCGAATCCATTTGGATTTTTCATAAAATCACTCCTTATAATTATTTTTAGATAATAGAAAAATAACCAAAGGTGTGATATAATACATTTACCATGATGTATGTATGACCTTTGGTTGTATATATATTAACAGTCCTTGTTACCAGCAAGGGCTGTTTTTATTTTACCAATATCTATATCTCCATTTATTTTGCTTTTCATATTTTAATTCTTGTAATCTTTCTAAAATTTTTACATCAATTGAACAATTGTAGTGATATTCATAATCTTCTATTTTTTCATCTATTAGCAATTCAGCAGCAAACTTATTAGCTTCATTTTCTAAAAGGCTTGTTTTGGGTAAAAGTGAATAAGAACGCATAAATTGAACATATTTAGAAGAATGTAATAGTGCATGACCCAGTTCATGTGCTAAAACTATTTTCATACTAAATTTATCCAAGTTTTCGTTAAGGACTATAACTTTTTTTCCAAGAATCTTTTCAAAATATCCTTTAGTTTCTCCTAAATCTTTATATAAAACAATTATTCCAAGATATAAACAAAGTTTGAAAGGGTCTCTTGTTTCATATTTTTTAACAAGGTTTTTTACTATTCTAGGGATATTTACCATAGAAATTCCCCCTATTTTTTTCTTTTATTTAATAATTTTACTGTGAAAAAAGCATCTTGTAAAGAAGCAAATAATTTTTCTTTATCTTCTTCTGAAATATTTTCATCGTTAAAATACATTGCATTTTGAGCCATCAATTCATCTAGTTGCAATCTTTCTCTTTTCGAAAGTAGATTGATTTTTTCCTCTTCTGGAGTCCATCCCATGATATATGATGGAGTAGTTTCCAGAGCTTTTGCAAAGTCTGTTATTTTTGAAAAAGGTATATCAGATAGACCTAATTCAATTTTATTAATGGATGATCTGGATTTATAACCTAGTTTATTTGCAAGTTCTTCTTGACTAAGATTAAGTTCTTCTCTTCTTTTCTTAATTCTGTCACAAACGTTCATAGTTTTCCTCCTAAATTTTTATATTCTTATATTAACATTTTGTAGAAAATTTTTCAATAATAATTTATTTTTTTTTAAAATTGTAGAAAAATAATTGACAATTATTATTTAAAATGATATAAAGTTATTGTAGAAAAAAAATCCACAAAAAGAAAGGAGGAGAAATGATTAATAGTGCAAAACTAAGAGAAATAATAAAAAAGAAAGGACTAAAATATGGTTTTATTGCAAATGAACTTGGGATTACATGCTATAGCTTAAAAAAGAAAATAGATAATGAAACGGATTTTAAGATGTCTGAAGTACAAGAGCTATGTAATATTCTTAAAGTTAACAATAAATTACTTAAGGAAATTTTTTTATACAATCAGTAGAAAAAAAATCTACAAAATATAAGTCAAGTTGAGACTACCAACTGCAATAGTCAAATTAAATTATAGGAGGAATTAATGAATAAAGAAGATTACTATGTGATATCATGCAAAAAAAAATTAAGGACTATTTTAGAAGAACGAGTTTTTCCACATGAGGAGTTTAAAAAAATTAATCAAGAAGATGAAAAATATTATGATGATTTTTATAGACTTATTCATCATGAAATTATAAATGATGTAAGCTTAGAAAAAATAAAAGAAAAGTTTGGTTCTGCTGGCATATTTGCCGTAATGGAAATTTTTTCGGAGAAAAATATACCAATTTCAACGGATATACAAAAATTATTTTATGAACATACTGATTTAATAAAACAACATTTACTTGTGAAAAAAAATAGAACGAAAAGTTTTAATGATTTTAAAAGTATTTTAATAGTTTTTTTATCTATTATTATTGGCATAGGAATTTCTTATTTTATTGATAAAGTTTCTTTGTAACAAAATTAGTTATAAGAGTGATAATTATTGGAACTAGAACAGTTTTAGCAAAAAAAATTATTTTTTCTCTTTCTAAATATTCTAAATATTCCACTCCTAAAGCAGTTCTTTTGTACAAAGGAACATATCCTAGTCCAAATAAAGAATCATCTTCATCGTATGTATTTGATTCTTCTAAAAATGAATTGTTTTTTAAATATATTAAATAATCATCAAGCTTATTTCGATCTAAATTTAATTTTAAATTTATTTCTTCTACACGATAATATTTATTTTCATTAAAACATTTTAGAATTTTTATTGTTTTTCTACTTAATGGAACAAACATGATTGCCTCCTGAAAAGTTTTATAAAATTATATTCTTTTAAAGAGGAAAAATCAAGAAATTTTATATAATTTAAATTTAAATTATTAATAAAAAGGAGGGTTACTATGACAGCGAAAGAAGTGGCACCATTATTGAATTTGTCACCACAGACTTTTCGTGTTTATGTTAGAGCTGGGAAATTTAAAGACTTTGCTGAATCAGTTCAAACAGGAAAGGCGACATATCACTATTATATCAATGAGAACAGACTAAAAGCCTACTTAGAAGCCAAAGATATTAGAGAAAGGGGGATAGCAACTATATTAGCGAATGATGAGCTAAGAGAACAATGTATCATCATCTTGGAAAAAATGGGATTGGTAAATAAAAAAGTACCTGATGAAGTGGCGACTTCAAAAGGTACAAATTGATAAAAAATGAAAACTACTGTGATTATATCACGATTGGAGGAAAAATGAAAGTAAGAAAATTTGAAAAAGGACATATATATAATTTTAAAGATATGAATGGAATACTAAGAACTATCTTAGTTAAAGACAACGAAAGCGCATGGGATAAAATAGGGAAATTTCTAAAAATAAAACCAGAAGTTGCAAGAATATGGGGGTTGATATAAATGGAAAAAAGAAAACTTCATATTACCAAAACAAATCTAGACTTTTTTTCAATGTTTTGTAAAAAAAATAAAATTGTATTTAAAGAAACATCATTTTTAAGAATATATACTTCAACAATATATTTTGGTAAGGGAACTTCTGGCTTTTTAGGTTGGGAAGTCAATGCACTTAAAGAAAAACAATTAAAAATATTGGTGAACATGATAAATCTTATGTTAAAAGATACAGAACTTGTATATAAAAGGGAGAGATAGTATGAGTATAAAAGTATCTGAAATGTTAAAGTTTTGCAAAGCAGTGTTGGAACTGGAAGGAGATAAAGAAATAAAATCATTTTATATAGATAAAAATGGACTACCCTTACCAACAGCAATAAATAATATTAAGCTTGAAGAAAATAACTTTTATCTTGTCTCTGATAGAAGAGAAAAAGATAAAAGAATAGTTTTTAGAGAAACAAAAATTGCTGAAAGACTAAAAAAAGAAAAACAATGTGTGGAAACAAGTATTCAGCTTAATTTAGTAGGAGTTGGTATTAATGGCTAAAAAATATGTTTGGCTAAAGTTAAAGGAAGATTTTTTTAAACAAAAAGCTATAAAAAAACTTAGAAAAACAACATCAGCAGGAGCTGTATATACTTTAATTTATCTAGAAATGCAATTATTATCATTAAAAAATGAAGGAAAACTTTATTTTGAAGGAGTTGAAGAAAATTTTATAGATGAAATAGCATTAGAATTAGATGAATCACCTGCTGACGTTCAAATGACAGTCATGTTTCTTCAAAAACATGGACTATTAGAGTTTGGTGAACTAACTGATGAATATGTATTACCTGAAGTTATAGATAGTATAGGAAGTGAAACTGATGCAGCAATAAGAAAAAGGAAAGAAAGAGAAAGAAAAGCAGTAGCTTTAAAACTAGGTGTGACAATGTCACAATCAAGTCACGACCAAGTCACAATATGTCACACAGAGATAGATAGAGAGATAGATGAAGAGATAGAGAAAGATAAAGAGATAGATAATAAAGATTTATCTACTATCAATTTCAAGGATGATTTTTTAAGGCTTAAAGATATAATAGCCAAAGCTACTGGACTTGATTTAATGCGTGTAGAAAGTGTTGTTAAACCAGTAGCCTATCGAGAGGTTGACTTAAATTTATTAATAGCTAAAATAAACGAATCACAGTTTTTAAAAGGAGAATTAGAAAGAAAACCAAGTATAAATAATTTTACTGTGAAAATGATGATAGATAAAATATTTGCAGATGCCTATAAAGATAAACCTAAAACTAAAAAAACAGGTAAAAGTAAGGCTGAAAGAGAACTGGAACTTCTTAAAGGTGAGGTGGTATAAGTGGAATATAAGACTTATTTAGAAGGTGTGAAGATGATTGAAAAAGTTCTAGATAAAGTTTTTACTGATGAACAAACAGACTTCTACTGGGTATTATTAAAAGATATTCCACAGGAAGATTTTTTGTTAGGGATAAATGTAATGCTTAGAGAAAGGGAAAGCCCATTTTTACCTACTCCAGCAGATATAAGAAAGTATTGTTCAGCTACTCGTGACAGTGACTTAGAAATCAGAATAGCAAGGGCAAAGCTTCTTATAAAGAAAGCTATTGGGAGTGCAGGCATTTATACCACAGTAATTTTTGATGATCCTATTATCCATTTGATAATTAGGGATATAGGAGGATGGATAAAGTTTTGTAAGCTTGGGTTAAAAGAATATGAAGATTACATGAAATGGGATTTACCAAGATTATACAAGGCTTATGCTTCTAATAAAACAGCAGATATACCACTTTATTTGGAGGGATTATCAGAAAAACAGAATATTAGCTTTATTGGAGATAGAGAAAAGGCTGAAAAATGGATTATAAGCTACAAAGAAAAATATATAGTTCCTGAAATAGATAAAAAAATGGGTAATCTTTTAGAAAATTTAGGAAACAAAAAGGTGATGTGATGAATATAAAAACATTGGAATTAACTAATCCTAGTGATTTCATGCAAGAAATGTATAGATTTACATTGGACAGAAGTAAATTGAAATTTGATAGATTGAGCTTAGATATAAAATTTTACCAAGAAGCTTTGAAAAAACATTTGCTAAATAATTACAGTATCTTAGAAAGAGGTAGCATTATAAAAGTAACAGTGATAAAAAAAGAGAATTCCTTTCTGGGTGAAGATGTAATTTTCCCTTTTAAAATAAGTGGAGCAACTAATCTTAATAAAAAGAAAATAGGAATAGAACCTTTGTATAGAGTAAAATTAAAATTTTTAGTTAAAGAAGAAAAGTCGAAAAAAAAGTAGAGAAAAGATATGAAAAAAATTAAGAGATATGGAAATATATATGGTAGCTATATAGGAGTTCGCTTGAATTTCTGGGAGTGGCTAAAAAGGAGATTTAAATGATTAAAATTTTAGAATTATTTGGTGGGATAGGTGCACCAAGGAAAGCTCTTATAAATTTAGGGGTAGAGCATAAAGCTATTGATTATGTAGAGATAGATGAAAAGGCAGTTAGAACTTATAACGCTTTATTCAAAGAGTTTTCTGAACATAAAACCCAAGATGTGAGGAGCTGGAGTTTAAAACCTGATATACTTGTTCATGGTTCACCTTGTCAGGATTTTAGTATTGCTGGAAAACAGCAGGGGGCAAACCCAGAAACAGAAACAAGAAGTTCATTGATGTGGGAAACAATTAAAATTATACAAAATATGGGAGTTTGGAAGCCTCGTGTTGTTATATGGGAAAATGTAAAAAATGTTTTATCAAAACATATGAAAGTAAATTTTAATAGGTATCTAAGTGAAATGGAAAAACTAGGATATAGCAATTCTTACCAAGTTTTAAATGCAATGAACTTCGGAATTCCACAAAAACGTGAAAGAGTTTTTACTATTTCTTTACTTGGAGAAAAAAAGTTTGATTTTTCAAAGTTGGAAAAAGTTCCATTAAAAAATATTTCTGAATTTTTAGAAAAAAAAACTGATGATAAATATATTATTACTCAACCAAGTATGCTAAAAAAAATTGGAGATGGAGATAATAATTTCCAAGGAAGATTAACTATTGTAAAGGACTGGGTATATACAATAACTACGAAACAATTAAGATGTCCTAATTCTGGTATAATAGATTTAAATAATGGAAAATACAGACTTCTTACTGAGAAAGAATGCTGGCGTCTTATGGGATTTGATGACAAAGATTTTGAAGCAGCTTTAAAAGTCATTCCGGGAAGAACAGGATGTTTAAATAATTCTTTATATAAACAAGCTGGTAATAGTATTGTTGTACCTATTTTAGAATCTATTTTTAAAGAGGTTATATAAGGAGAACGAAATGGAAATAATGGATATACAAAATAAAAAAACTATATCAACACTTGAATTAGTAAAGCAAATAAATTTTTTTAGAAAACAGGAAGGCAACAGGGCAGAGCTACAACATTATGACTTACTAAAAATAATCAGAGATGAATTTGAAGAAGAAATAGGACTAGGAAAAATTTCCGTGTCCTCATATAGAAACTCTCAAAATAAAGAGCAGCCTATGTATCAACTTACTCACTCTCAATCAAAGCAAGTTTTAATGAGGGAAAGCAAATATGTGAGGAAAGCTATGATTTGTTATATTGAAGAGTTAGAAAAGGCTATAAATAAACCTTTAAGCATGCAAGAAATGATGATTTTAACTCTGCAAGAGCAACAAAAACAAGGAGAAAGATTAAATATAATAGAAAATAAAGTTGAAAACGAAATAAGAATAGACCATGGAGAGCAAAGAAAAATTCAAAAAGCTGTAGGAGTAAGAGTATATCAGAGGATGGATATATTGCAAAATTATGAAAATAAAAAATTAATGTTTCAATCTCTATATAGAGAATTAAAAAATAGATTTGGGGTAGCAAGTTATAGAGATATAAAAAGAAAAGATTTACAAGATGTTTTATTATACATATCAAGCTGGATAGAGCCAATAGAGCTAAAAACAGTAGCATAGGAGAAAGTATGAAAGAATGGATAATATTAATAATAGTATACATATTACTAATAGCAGCAACTATTTTGTTAATCAAGAAATCGCAGGAGGAAGATAATGAGTAAACAAGTTATAAGAATGGGAAATAGAGAGTATAAAAAAATAGAAAAGAAATATAGAAAAGCGAATGAAACTATAAAATCTTTAAAAGATAAATTAGAACATGAAAAAGGAAAAATAAATGAAATAATAAAAACAGTAGAAATGATTGATATAGCTTGGGATGGGATGTTAAAGCATTTAGAAAGTAAAATTAAATTTGAAAGAAAATTATCTCTTTCTGTTATATGTATATTAGCAGGGATTATAATTATTTTAGTAAAATAAAAATCATGATAAAAGAGGGGGTTTCCCTCTTTTATTGAGAGGTGAAAGTTGAAAATACTTAAAAAAAATGAAGATATTAAATGTGAATGTGGGAGATTATTAGCTACAGTCAATGATAAATGGATACATGTAGTAGGGAAAACAAATTATTCCAGTAATGGAGTAGAAGGAGTTTTTATTTGCCAAAAATGTGGAAGAAAGACAGAATTAAAATTGATAGATAATTTGAAATAATAAATGGAGAAGAAATATTTTTTATAATAAAAAGCAAATCTTAAAAATTAACAGAAAATTGATTAAATATAAAAATAAAATAACTTTTTTTATAAATCCAACGTCTATATTATATATAGATATAGATAATTATATATTGACAAAGTCATAAAATTATGGTATTATTATTTCTACTAAAGAAATAATAATATGATATAACTTAAATTAGTTAAAAACAAAGTATTGTTATTGTATCAAAGCTAGAAAGGTAGGGAAAAAATGAGTGAAAAATTAAAACAAATTTGTGCATTGATATTGAAAGAAAAAAATGGAGACCTTTCAAATTTAGTTTTACAAAAATTATTGTATTTTATACAAGCAGGATCACTTATTTATTTACATACTCCAGCTTTTGATGAGGAAATCCAAGCTTGGCAATATGGTCCAGTAGTTCCAGAAGCATATAAAGAATTTAAATATAACAAAAAAGAGTTAGAGGCTATACAAATTTCAGAGGAATTTATTAATTCACCTTTAGCAGAATTGATAAGAGTTATTTTAAATTCATTAAGAGACATGAAACCTTTTGACTTAGTAGATTTAACTCATTCTTATAATTCTTGGCTAAATGCTTGGAATGGTGGGAATCAAACAATTACTACTGAAGCTATTGAAAAATGTCATAAAGAACTAGCCAAAAATCAAGATGGATATATTTTTTAGGGAGTTAAGGTATGAGTGAATATAGATTTATCACTACTAATAAGCCTATTCCTAAAAAAACAAGTGTAGTTTTAGAAAAACTTGTTAGTATAAAAGAAAACTTAGAAAACTTAAAATTAGAAATAAAAGGCGATAAAATTTCCAAATTTTCTAATGAAGAAATAGTAGAATTTAGAAAAAGATTTAAAGAAGCTTATTCTGAATATGACAAAGCAAATAAAGTAGAAAGTGGATTTACAAAAGTAGAACAAGAATCTATAGCTGGAAGACCAATCGATTTACAATGTATTTTTATTAATATAGAGATTCAAACCCTTATTAGTAGAATAACAAATAAAATTCAAAGAGAAGAAGCTGCTAGATTAAATAAATCTTATAAAGATATTAATGAATTACAAAACACTTATCTTAAAACTTATAGTGAGATAAAGAAAGAAACTATAACATTAAAAGAAAGTGTTATAACTATTTCTTCTTTAATATTTATGGCTTTTACATTTATTCAATTAAATTTTGTTGCTTTTCAAAGTTCTAAAGATTATTTAGTTTTAGATAGAATAGTTTTATTTGCAGGGATTAATTTATTTTTAATAATAGGAATATATAGTATTTTATCTATGATAAAAAGTTTACTTAGTAGTGATTTAAATGAAACTAAAGAAAAAATTTTATTTAATAAAATTAAAGTTGTTATTATAATATTTGTTTTTATTTTTGCATTTTCTTTAACTTTAAAAGCTAGAATTGAAAATAAAAATGAAAAAGATTATAAA
>ERZ791743.1125-NODE-1125-length-17704-cov-9.601564_pt1 | contig 17704 bp, 17 predicted proteins | sample MGYA00509952_ERZ791743 | MGnify/ENA primary metagenome ERZ791743 (study PRJEB30046, sample SAMN00792040) | human gut metagenome | study: EMG produced TPA metagenomics assembly of the A metagenome-wide association study of gut microbiota in type 2...
TCCCGAAACTCCTTGGTTTCGCTGCATAGCTGATAGAGGTCATATACCTCCTGGTGTTTACTTTTTCTTTTGCCATAATGATTGTTATTAAAGGTTATGGCGCAAAGCAGGCTTGTGAATAATGTGTGTCAAAGCGGAGAATAGAATAGTTACCACATGGGAAATCTTGCGTGTGCAATGAGCATTAGAACAATACAAGTTTCTCTAGTGGAAAGTATTGGTAGAAGCTATTGGTTTTCTCGTAGATATAGCTACATTAAATTCGTCTAACAAATGGCCAAAAGCAATAATGACAATGGGAACTTCATTCTCAGGAATATCAAACTCTTTTAATTGTTGTAGTTTCCATGATTCAAATCCACATGATAATGGGATAGAACCTAATCCTAATGAATGTAGAGCATTGATTAAATTCATTGCATATAATCCACCATCGATATAAGCTTGATGAGTTTCATAAAAAAGAAATGCTTTTAGGTTAGCTGTAACTAAAATAGAATGTTTCAATTCATCTTCAAAACCTTTACATCCTCCTTGCCATTTCATAAGCTTGATACTCTCTTCGCCTTCAAAAACATGGGTTTTCCATCCCTGTCTGTTACATGCTGAAGGAGTTTGTTGTGCTAAATCTAAGGCTTTAATAATTAACATTCTGTTTGGACTTGTTTTTGAGAAATATCGAATAGAGTGTCTACTAAATAATAACGATTCAAAGTTAATGTTACATTTATTCAGTATTTCTTCCTTAGAAATCTTTTTAACTCCAGCGTGTATATTTAAATCAATGGGTTGAATGCTATCGGAAAAATTATTAAAGTTGGCTTTAATGTCATCAATATTAACACCTTCTTTCTCTGTATATTCAATATAAGAAAGAATGGTTGAAAGTGGATATTGTAAAAAATCTTTATTTTCTTTTCCATACAAAGAGTTGTATTTTTTCAAATGCTCTAATAGTTTTTTTACTTTTTCCTGTCCGAAACCTTTTTTCGGATTTCTCATAGACATACCCTTTTCTATTACATGATTTTCACGCAATATAACATATTGCATTTTTTCAATGTCTTCATCGGTATGATGAGAAGCATTGTAACGAGAAGTTAACTGCCAAAAACGGATTGCTTCATTAATAAAAACTTGTTCTAAGGTTAAATCACTATTTGGAAAAAATATCTTGAATATCCATTTCTTTATTTGAGCTTTTATCTTTACCATAAAATCAATTCTTTTTTATAATAGAAATAGTGTCATACAACAATTGTTTCATAAATAGATTCGCTGAGATAAAGTAATATACAATCCCGATTAAAATGCTTATTATTAATATAAATAATAAAGAAATATGTAAAAGCTGTGTGCAAACATATACTATTAGTCCCATAAGAACTGCATTTAATAATATAGGTAAAATATCTTTTATTTGTTGTATTAAAGATATCTTCAATGCTTTACTTGTATACATTGTGTTCAATGTAAAACAGTAAATGTAAAATATAACGAAACCCCAGCACATGCCCACAACGCCGAATGGTATAGAAGCAAAAATAGTAATTAGACCGACAGAACGTTTCATAATTTCTAGTTTTAAAATTATATCAGTTCTTCCAATAGTTTTTAGAACATTTATTTGTAGGAAACTTAAAGGCTGCCAAATTAATGCACAACATATTATTTGCAACATAATAATACATTCATGCCATTGTTCATTGAGAAAAACCTTCACTAATGGCTCTGAGGTTGCTGACATACCAATCATAAGGGGAAATACAAGAAAGGCTGTACATTTGATCATTTTTCTATAAACTGAAATTAGTTTTACTCGATCATTGTTTAGTTTACTTAATACCGGAAAAGTGACTCCTCCAAGAATACCACTTAAATTTGTGGATGGAAGTGTTGCAAATCCATTTGCACGAGAATAGAGACCTAGCTGCCTTGAGTCAAAAAACTTGCCTATAACTAGAGGATATAGATTGTCATAAATTTGTTGGACGAGAGAGGAACCTAATACCTTACTACCATATCCCCACAAATAATTAAAAGAATTCTTAGAAAATTCCATTGTAGGTCTCCATCCTGCAAGAATCCATAAAAGAATTGCATTTAAAATGTTACCTCCAATTTGTTGGAAGACTAAAGCCCAAACGCCACATCCATAGTATGCCATAATGATACCGATTATTCCAGACGCTAATTGTGTCGTTATACTAATCTTTGCTGGAGTCTTAAAATCTAGTCGAATGGCAAATTGAGCATCTTGAACGACGCATAATGAATTGATGATAATTCCAGTTCCTATTACTTTTAAAATAGGCGATAAGATTGGCATATTATAAAATTGGGCAATGTATGGCGATAATATAAATAATATTAGATAACCAATAACTCCTACACCTATATTAAACCAAAACTCTGTAGAAAAATCTTTTTGGGTTCTATCTGCTTTAGCTATTAGAGCCTGTGAAAATCCACAATCAATAAAACTACTGACTATACATATAAATATGGATAACATTCCAATAACACCATAAGCATCTGGAGAAAGTAAACGAGCTAAAATTATGCTGAAAGTAAAACGCATACCTTGATTTGCAAAATTCTTTAATGCGCTCCAGTAAAGTCCTTTTTTTGTTTGTTGTTTAAGTGTTTCTGCCATGAATCCTTGTTCTTATCTTGATTACTAATAACTTTAATTAGTGTAAGATATGTTAGGTAAATTCCAGCCGATTCACATCGGCTGGAGTTCTAAATATGAAAAATTTTTCTCCCATCCCGTGGGAAAGACTTTGCTCTAGTTATTTCTTTTGGCCATAGCCATAACCGTAGCCATAACCGTATTTCTTACCGTAACCGTAGTGTCCGTACTTGCCATACTTGCCGTAGCCATAGTAGGAACCGGTTTCGCGCTTGTTCATGTCAATACCATTGAGCAGCACACAGGGGTGAGGTAGCTTACCATTTTGCTTCAGCTCGTTGATAAGCTTGAACTCGCTCTTGGAGGTGTAGCCGGATCGGCAGACATACACGCTTAAGTCTGCCACGCGAGCAATAAGTAGGGTGTCTGTTACCATACCGATGGGGGCAGTGTCTAAAATGATGTAGTCAAAGTGTTGCTTCATTCGCTCCACAGCATCTTCCAGAGCCTGACGGGCCACCAGTTCGGTCGGGTTAGGTGGAATGTGTCCGCCCGGCAGGATGTAGAGGTTGGGCGATATTTCTGATACCTGGCAGAGACTGCGTAAATCAGTATGTTCAGGGTCTGCCAGGAACTGTGAGATGCCGTCTCCATGGCGGGAGATATGGAATACCTTGTTTAGTCCGGGCTTGCGGATGTCGAGTCCCACGATGATGACTTTTTTGCCCATAAAGGCCAAACTGCAGGCCAGATTACCGGCGGTAAAGCTCTTTCCTTCGCCGGAGGTGGTAGAGGTAAAGAGAATGACTTTCTGTCCTTCCTGGAGCATGTATTGGATATTGGTGCGAACGGAACGGAACACTTCTTCCATCAGCTCGTTACGGTTCTCGCGTACTACGATGGCACCTTCGGCTGTTTCCGGAGTAAGCGGGATGTCGCCTACAATGGGAAGGTTGGTAAGGCGTTCCACGTCGCCACGGGTCTGTATTTTGAATTGAAGTAAGCTCAAAAGGAATATCACTCCTATAGGAAGTCCTAAACCTAATACAAAAGCAATCATATAGGTCTGCGAAGGGGTGGGGAAGAACTGGCCGCCTGCCAAAGGTTCGTCAATCACACGAGCATTGTTGGCGGTAGAAGCCAGGGTAATGTTGTTTTCCTCACGCTTCTGCAGCAGCATCAGGTAGAGGTTAGCCTGGATTTCCTGCTGGCGCGAGATGCTAAGGTATTCTTTTTCCTGTACGGGGGCATCGCTTACCTTGCCGGCATACTTGCGGGTCTGTGCCTGCAGGGCCTGACGGTTGATAAGCAATCCTTTTTCAGCAGTCTGGATGGCTCCCATTACGCTGTTTCGCATCACGTCGATGCTGGCATTCAGGCTCTGCACGGCTGGGTTGTCCTCGTGCGAGGTGCGCAGCAGGCGCTTGCGCTCAATCAACATCTGGTTATAGTTCTGTACCACCGTATTCAGGTCGGCGTTCTGCAGGCCGATGTTGGCAGGTATCACTTCGTACTGGTTGGCTTCGTTGAGGATATGGCTCTTCAGGTGGGCTATCAGGGTGAGTTGTACTTCATTTTCGGCTTGGGCGCGCTCGTATCCTGCCTGTTCGCTGGCGGCCTGGCTGGCATCGGACGTGATGTCAACCACTCCTGCCCGCTGCTTGAAACTGGCCAACTGGCTTTCGGTGGTGCCTAATTCCTTGTTGATGATGCGGATGCGTTCGTCGATGAACTCGGCGGTCTTGGCGGCTACCTCGTTTTTATCGTTGTTACCTTCCTCATTGTAGACTTCTACCAGCTTGTTCAGGAAGTCTACGCCACGGGACACCTGACTACCGGTGATGGTAAGCAGGGCCATAGTGGTACCTCTGCCGTTCGGCGCTACGGTGAGCCGGTTGCGGAAGGAAGCGGCAGCGCTTGTAGGTGATACGACGGTAGCCTGAATCACTTCGGGCACAGGTTGGAGGGTTTGCTGGGCAGAATCAGCTGCCGAGAAAGTGAATACGCCCGCAGGGGTGGAGAATACAGCCGGCAGGCCTTCTACGGTCTTTTTCCATTCCTGACCTTCGTGTTCTACCTGCACTTCGTGGAGCTGCTGGTTGCGGAAAGACATTTTGATCTGGGCATAGCCCATACGTTCGGCTTCTTCGGGAGTCACCCATACCTTAACGGGCGACTGCTTGTAAAGCTCGGTGTCGCGGAACTGACCGGGTACGGAATAGCTGATATAGAGGTCGAGAGCGGTCACTACTTTCTTAATCAGGGTGCGTGAACGCAGGATTTCCAACTCGTTGTCAAAACTCTGGGTAGAGGTGGATACAAAGCCCAAATCTTCCAGGTTGGCTCCGTTGGCTCCTCCCTTGCTTTCGTTCTTGATCAGTACGGAAGAGCTGACGGTGTAGAGAGGAGTCAGGGTCTTGAGGTAGAAAAAGGCACCGATCAAGGCCACTGCCACGCAGGCCACAATCCAGGGCCAGTACATCAGGAGCTTGACTAAAAAGGCCTTATAATCGAAGCCGGAAGTCTCGTTGTCTTCTTCCAGCAGGTAGTTTTTGGTTTCTTCTGCCATAGGTTGTTATCGGGTTTATTTGGAAATTGCTAAGATGAAAGATGTGACGGAGGTAACAAGTCCCAATAGAGTAATCCACATAGACGCGTTGCCATTGAATGTATTAGAGCGTACTTTTGCCTTGGTAGGTTTTACATACAGCACGTCGTTCTGCTGCAGGTAGAAGTAGGGTGACTGGGCTACATCGGCCTGGGTAAGGTTGAGATGGTATACCCGGCGTACACCCGTGGAGTCTTCACGGAGTAGCTGCACGTCGTCGCGCACCGAGAAGAGGGTCATATCGCCAGCCTGTGCCAGGGCTTCGAAAATAGTCACTTTTTCGGCATCGGTGGTGTAGGTGCCGGGAGCTCCCACTTCGCCCAATACGCTGAACTTGTAGTTGGAGGTACGCACCGTGACATTGGGTGTTTCCTTTAAGTAGGGTTGGAGCTTTTCGCGAATCAGGGCTTCACATTCTCGGTTGGTCAGACCCATTACCTTGACCATACCCAGTACGGGGAAGTCGATATTGCCTTGGTTGTCTACCAAGTAAGAAAGCAGGTTGGCATCCCCCATGCTTGACATAGAACTTCCTCCCTCTTTGCTTTGTCCAATTTTCCGGTAGAAAGGAGCCGAAGCCTCAGGATCGGTGGTGCTTACCAAAATAGTAAGCTCGTCTTTGGGCATGATGCGGAAGTCATAGAGCTGTCCTTCAAGGGATTCATTGAGCACTTGTTCGTTCTGAAGGTAGAGCGATTTCTGGTAAGACGTACACCCGCTCACCAGCAGGGTGGACAACGTCAGCATACAGACTACTTTGCGTATCTTCATCTTTTCATTGGGTTTTGTTATGATTTTTCTAAAGGAATTTCCCTGCGCATAGGGTGTGCTTCGCCGTTACCACTCCCAGCTATGGATTGGGGGGCGGTAAACACAGCAGCCAATAATCGACTGCAAAATTAAGCCTTATTTTTGGTTTATTCAACTTATAGAGGGGTTTTTATCGGTGAAAAAGGTGGAAATCAATGAAAAAGTGGGCATATCGGCGGATTTTGTAACAATTCTGGAACAATGTATGGGGTATAGGGGCGGAGCGTGAGAAAAACGCGAGGGCGTTTTACCTGAAACGCAAGTGCGTTTGTGATAAAACGCAAGTACGTTTTACTTCAAACGCAAGGGCGTTCGATTCAAAACGCAAGGGCGTTTTCGGGGAGTTCCGGAAAGGGAAATCATGACGGGTTGTCGGGGTTGGCAGGCATTTTTATAAAATGTATATACGCGGGGTGTGGAACAAGTGTGTCATACTTGTTCCACACCTGTATATAGAGAGTTTGCAAAACCGGTGCCAACCCCGACAACCCGTCAAGCGGTGGCCCGGGGAAGGCCGGTTCTTCACTACCGTTCTGTATCTTTTGTGCGAGGGGTTTGGATGCCTTGGCTTGATTTAATTCGCTCTAAATCAGTGGTGAGTGAACGGAAAAAGTCGCGGAGCAGCTCGTCCTGCTTCTGCGGATCGGCGGCAAGCAGTCGGTGGTACACGGCAAGGATGCGGCCGAGGAATGTCAGATCCGTCAGGAGCCCTTTTTAACTTTTTGAAACGTGTGTGCGCTCATCGGCGCCAGTCGGCACAACTCTTGTACGGTGAGGGTACGGCCGTGCGACCGCACCTGGTGGCGCCACGCTTCCAGCATCTGTCCCAGTTCAATCAATTTCGCTTGTTTCATACGCATTTTTGTTTAAAAAATAAAATTATAGTAAATTGTTAGTTAAAATATTGCACACATGTGTGCAATATGGGTTTGTACTTTCTGTAAACTTGTGTTACATTCGTTTCGCTGTTTTGAAAAGAAAACACAAAAATTAAAACTAAAAGGATTGCAAATTTGATAAATCATTAAATAAAGCACGAGAAAATGAACAAAATGATGCTAAGTATTTTTAAGGGTTATGCCGACACGATGCCCGTGGCGGTGAGTCTTGATGAAGTGGTCCGTCTGATTCGGGAGGACAAGGTGTTGGCCGACCACACCGAAAAATACCGTTACTATCGCTCGCAGGGGCAGAAGACGGCCGCCAACCGGGAAAAGGCGGCCTGTCCCTGCTTTGCCGTAGCGGTGCGTTTCGACGGGGGCAAGCGAAGAACCGATATCAGCGGCTGGACAGGTCTCTCGATGGTGGACTTTGACCATCTGCCCGAAGGACAGGCGGAGGAGGTTTTCGAAAAAGTGTGTACCGACCCGCACACCGTGCTGGCTTATACCACCATCAGCGGGCAGGGGGTGAGGGTGGTGTGCCGTTACTGCCTGGACGGGGAGGTGGCCGACAATGACCGTCTGACACTGTACGCTCAGGTGTTCAACAGGGTAAACGAGTATTACCAGAAGCTGACGAAGTGTGCTTTCGACCCTGCCTGCAAGAATGCCACGCGACTGAGCGGACTGGCGCATGACGCGCAGGTGCATTACCACGACGGGGCAGAGCCTTTCCGCTTCGACCTTTCGCGCATGAAGAAGGCGGATGAGCCGCGCAGGGGACGGGTGGAGCGTGTGGTGGCCCGTATCCGCAGGGAGCTGGACGAGCAGGGCGTGGTGTATGCCCCGCATCACCACAACGAGTACATCATGCGCATGGGCTATCTGATGAATGAATTCGGTCTGCCGCTGGAGCAGGCCATCGGCTGGGCTGACGGACGTTTTCCGGAATACGACGGGGATGTGGCGGCCATTTTCCGCTCGTGCTATGCCGATACGGAGGCACACGGACGGCGGGAGGCGGAGCTGTTTCGTGCCAGGAAGGAGAAGAAGGGGGAGGGGCGGACGCAGCTTGCCACGCCCGAGGAGATTGAGCAGTTTCTCGCCACGCAGGCGGAGTTCCGGAAGAACGTGATTACCGGGAAGGAGGAGATGCGGCACCCCGAGGCTGAGGAGTTTGTGGAGCTGACCGACCGCCTGGTGAACTCGCTGTGGAGCCGCATGACCAAGGAGGGGCACACGGTGCGCCTGTGCGATGTGCGCTCGGTGCTGGAGTCGGAGTTTGTGCCGGAGTTCAATCCTTTTACGGAGTATTTCCGCTCGCTGCCTCCATGGGACGGGGTGACCGATCACATCGGGCGGCTGGCGGCCACGGTGCACGTGGAGGGTGACGCGAAACTGTTTGATGATTGTTTCCGCAAGTGGCTGGTGGCTGTGGTGGTGTCGCTGATGGTGAAGGAGGTGACGAACCACCAGATTCTGGTGCTGGTGGGGCGGCAGGGCTGCTACAAGACGACCTGGCTGGCACGGCTGCTGCCGCCTGAACTGCAGCGGTATTTCTGTGTGCGCTCCAACAGCGGACGGCTGACGAAGGATGATAACTTAGCCCTGTCGGAATTTGCCCTGATTTGCTTAGAGGAGATTGACGAGCTGCGCCTGGGCGACATCAACCAGCTCAAGGCGATGGTGACTATGCCGGCGGTGAACGAGCGGAGGGCGTACGGGCACTACAAGGAGAACCGTCCGCACATCGCGAGTTTCTGCGGCACGACCAACCAGCCGGAGTTTCTGAACGACCCCACGGGGAGCCGGCGCTGGCTGCCCTTCACAGTGGTGCACATAGACGACCCCTACACGCATCCCGTGGACTATGCGGGGGTGTACGGGCAGGCCCTGATGCTGTGGAAGAAGGGGTTCCGCTATTGGTTCGACGAGGAGGAAATCGCGCAGGTGAACGCGCGCAACGAGCGGTTTGAGACGGCCAGCCTGGAAACGGACTTGTTGCTGGCTTTTTTCCGCGTGCCGATGCCTGGCGAGGAATGTATGTTCCTGACGGTGGGCGAGATTCTGCAGCATATTAACGGGGGCATGAAGAATCCCCTTAGTGCCGTCAAGGTGGGGCTTGCCTTGCGGAAGGCGGGATTCGAGCAGGTTCGCGTGGCGGGAAAGAGGGGGTATCGGGTGGTGATGTACACCATCGAAGAGGTGAACCGCAACCGTCGTGCTATGGGACGATTCACCGAGGCGCCGGCTGAAGAGTAGTCTTCATCGCCCGGTCGCCGGATGGTGATAACGCTTTGATTTTCATGTGGCTTTTTGTGTTCCGAAGAAGGAAATATACCGGAAAAAACGGGTGGAAAAACTTGTGCATCCGGCTGGAATTGTGTATATTTATAGGTAACTAAAATAAAACGGAACAATGAACTACATGCAATTGAAAACGGGACCGGGAGCTGTTTCCGGGGAGGAACGGGAGGGTTTCTGCCTGAAGGCTTACCGGAAAAGTGAGTTGGCGGGCTTGTATTTTCCGCAGGCAGGTAAGAAAGGTGCCCTGCAGGGGCTGGGGCGATGGATCAAGCAGTGTGCGGAACTGGAAAGGGAGCTCGAGCGGTCGGGCTACCAGAAAAACCGCAAGTTTTTCCTGAAATCGGAGGTGGAACTGATTGTGAGGTTCCTTGGAGAGCCGTGAGCGGCGGCGTTTCCTTTTTCTAATGTCTTCAAAAGTCTTCAAATTTCCTCGAATGTCTTCGTAAGTCTTCGTATGTCCTCAAATGTCTACATGGGCGGAAACGGGGAGTGTAACTTTGCCTATGTAAATGAAGAGTGAATAATGAAGAATGAAGAATGGGCAATTGACAATGGATAATGAAGAATGAAGAGTGAATAATGAAGAATGTGCGCGCGTTTCCTGGATTCATCATTCATCATTCTTAATTCTTAATTTTTAATTCAAGATTTAAGATTCATCATTCTTAATTCTTAATTCATCATTCAAGATTCATCATTCTTAATTCTTAATTCTTCATTTAATTGGTTTTTAACTTTTAACTTTTAATTATTAACTGATTGACCTATGAAGAAAACAGTGACTTATTCGGTTGTAGGGCGTGTGAACCCGGCCGATCGTGAAAGCGGTGAAGTGAAGTATTATGCACAGTCGCAGGCTCGCGGCGAGATGGGTATCCGTGAAATAGCGGAACGTATTCACCAGATGTGTACCGTGACCCGTGCCGACGTGATGGCGGTGTTGACGGGACTGGAAGACATCGTGTCGGAAGGCTTGCAGGGCGGCGAAATCGTACGCCTGGGTGAACTGGGTTCGCTGCAGCTGAGCCTGAGCGGAGAAGGAGCCGCTACGGAAGATACGTATACCGACAGCATGATTGAAAAGGTGCGCGTGCTGTTCCGCCCGGGTACGGTGATGCAGGAGGCTATCAACAACCTGGCTTTCGAACGGGTGCCGGTGAAGTATAAGAAAGAAGAAGAGGACGACGGTGCTGGGGTGTAATCGGAACTAAGGCGTGAGAAGATGACGAAAGTAAAATGGATTGTGGTCAGGGTGCTGAAGTGTATTCTCTGTCTCCTGACCGGAAGAAAACCGGATTGTGATGAGAAAAATTGACATGATTGTGATTCACTGTACGGCAACGAGAGCGGACCGCCCGCTCTCGCCTGCCGAACTGACGAAGATGCACCGGAAACGGGGGTTCAAGTGTTGCGGATATCACTATTTTGTCCGCACGGATGGTGAAATTTGTACAATGCGACCGGTGGAACGGGCCGGGGCGCATGCCAAGGGGTATAACGAGCACAGCATCGGCATTGCGTATGAAGGGGGACTGGATGCGCAGGGACGGCCGGCGGATACGCGTACGGAACTGCAGAAGCGTTCGCTCCGGATTCTGGTGCGGGTGCTGAAATCGGATTTCCCGGCCATCACGCAGGTGGTGGGACATCGCGACCTGAGCCCGGATCTGGACGGCGACGGGACGGTGGAACCGGAGGAATGGACCAAGGCTTGCCCCTGTTTTGACGTGAAAAAGGAGCTGTAGCGGAACAAAAGTTTTCTAAATCGTAAAAAGAAGGTGTCCGGCGCCTAAAAAGTTTTCAGGATTCGAAATAAAATCCTACCTTTGCACTACTCAAAATCCAAACGGACATGGCGAATCTGTATATTATCATTTCTGCATTTGTATCGGCAGTGATACTGGGGAGAATCATTATCCCGAATATTCTGATTATTTCATTGCGCAAACGCTTGTTTGACGTGCCTGATGAACGGAAAGTACACAAACGTCCGATACCTCGCCTCGGGGGAGTGACCTTTTTCCCGGTAATTCTTTTTTCCTTGTGTGTGTTTACGGCCGTGCGGCTGATGACGGGCCACGGACCTGCCGAGACATCGACAACGGACCTGGTGTGCGAGTTTCTTTTCCTGACGGGAGGGCTGACCCTGCTGTATATCGTGGGCATTGCCGACGACTTGATTGGGGTGCGCTACCGGAAGAAGTTCCTGGTGCAGATTATCTCGGCGGCGATGTTCCCGCTGTCGGGCTTGTATATCAACAATTTCTATGGTCTCTTTGGCATTTACCTGATTCCTGCAGAGGTAGGTATTCCGCTGACCATGCTGCTGGTGGTGTTCATTACCAATGCCATCAACCTGATTGACGGTATCGACGGACTGGCGTCGGGGCTGAGTATGGTGGCGCTGCTGGTGTTCGGGGTGCTGTTCGTGCATTTCCGCATGTGGAGCTATGCCATGCTGGCTTTCGTGACGGTGGGTGTGATTATCCCGTTCTTTTCGTACAACGTGTTCGGCAGTGCGGATTTGGGAAGGAAGATTTTCATGGGGGATACCGGCAGCTTGACGCTGGGGTATATTCTGAGCTTCTTTGTCATCAAGTACTGTATGTATGAGCCGGATATGCTGCTTACGATGAAGACGAGTCCGGTGCTGGTGTCGTTCAGCGTGCTGATGGTGCCGTGTCTGGATGTGATTCGCGTGGTGCTGCGGCGTGCGCGTAACAAGCGGCCGCTGTTCATGCCCGACAAGACGCACATTCACCACAAGTTCCTGGCCATGGGTTTCTCACCGCGGAGGGCGCTGGTAACGATTCAGCTGATGTCGGCCTGCTTCTGTGCGTTTACCATCGTGGCGATTCTTTATATGAACAACACGCTGGTGTTCGTGATTGACGTGGTGGTATGGACGCTGCTGAACCTCTGGTTTGACCATGTGATTAACCGGAAAATGAAGAATGAAGAATTAAGAATTAAGAATGAAGAATGAAAAATAATGAAGAATGAATAATGAAGAATTAATATAGTGAAGAACGGGAGGGGGGACTCTTCCGTTTTTTTTGTGATTGCTTGCCGCTTTTACTTTTTAACTTTTACCTTTTAACTCAATATGTTCTTCTGTTCTTTTTTATTATGACATAAGAACAAAAAGACATAATTTCAATAATGATGAAGAATGAAAAGTGAAAACGTGATACGCTCACCGCTTTTACTTTTTAACTTTTCACTTTTAACTCAATATGTTCTTCTGTTCTTTTGTCTAAAAACAAAAAGGAATATTCTCATCCCTTTGCTTTTACTTTTTAACTTTTACATTTTAACTATATACCTTTTTCTGCCTAAAGAAGCTCGATATCTGTATAACTCGTTTGAAAAAATGTGTTGTAATGAATGTTATTCGTTTGAAAAAATGTATCGAATGTTGGTTTATTCGCTGGAAAAAGTGTAATTTCGTCGTTGGGAAATAAGATTACACCATGCTTAAAAGGAAGATAGAAACATATTTAGCCGACTGGAAACGGTCAGAGGACAGAAAACCTCTTGTAATAAAAGGCATCCGCCAATGTGGAAAGACATACATTGTTCAGAAATTCGCAAGGGAGAATTATGAAAGTGTGGTCTATATGAATTTCATTCTTGAGCCTGACAATAAGTCTGCCTTTACCGGCAATATAGATGTGGATACCATCATTCTCAACCTCTCTGCTTTGATTCAGGGCAGTCGTTTCATTGAAGGGAAGACTTGTATTATTCTTGACGAGATTCAAGAGTGTAGGGAAGCAAGGAGTGCCTTGAAGTCATTTCATATAGACGGGCGTTTCGATGTCATTGCCACAGGTTCGCTTTTGGGGGTAAAAGGTTATGGTCAAAGTAAGAAAAAGAAGGAGGATGTAGGGCAAGATTCTGTTCCGGTCGGATACGAAATCGTGATTGACATGTACCCATTGGATTTTGAAGAGTTTCTATGGGCAAACGGAATCGGTCAGGCAGTTATTGATTCTGTAAAATCATGCTTTGAGAACGAAAAGGCTGTGCCTGACGGGATTCATAAGGTCATGATGGAGATGCTGTACAGATATGTTATTGTCGGAGGTCTGCCGGAAGTGGTGAATTGCTTCCTTAAAACCAGGAATATCGAACTTATCTATAAGTTGCAGCGAAATCTTATTGCCGGATACGAAGAAGATATGGTTAAATATGCAGAGGATGCGGATAAACCCAATATTCGGGAATGTTTTGAATCTATTCCGAAGCAACTGGCTAAAGAGAACAAGAAATTCCAGTATTCAGTTGTGAAAAAGGGAGGAAGGTCTGCTCAATACATCGGCAGTATTCAATGGCTGGAAGATGCAGGGATTATCCGTAGATGCTATAATACACGGACTACGGAATTGCCGTTAGAGGGGAATGCTATTAAAGACTGTTTCAAAGTGTACACGACCGATATAGGTATTCTTGTGGCAATGCTCGACTATGGTACTCAGGCGGATATTTTAAAGGGAAATCTTCTTGGATACAAAGGAGCTATTTTCGAGAACCTCATGGCGGATTTTCTGTGTAAGTCCGGTCAGAAACTGTACTATTTCCATAAGGACAGCGGGCTTGAACTGGACTTCCTGGTAAGGCTCAAAGGCGAATGTGTTCTCCTTGAAATTAAGGCAAAGTCTGGTAAGGCAAAAAGCCTGACAACGGTACTTAAAAATAAGGACGTGTATCATGTTAAGAATGCAATCAAGTTAGGGCAATATAACGTAGGCCGTGATGGAGATATACTTACCATTCCACTATACATGGGATTTCTTGTAAACGACAAACTTGCAGACGTTATCATTCCTGATGTTGATGTGAGTGCGTTGAATAATGAAGAATGGAGAATAATTAAGAATTAAGAATGAATAATGAAGAATTAATATAGTGAAGAACGGGAGGGGTGACTCTTCCGTTTTTTTTGTGATTACTTTCCGCTTTTACTTTTTAACTATTACCTTTTAACTCAATATGTTCTTCTGTTTTTTTTATTATGACATAAGAACAAAAAGACATAATTTCAATAATGATGAAGAATGAAAAGTGAAAACGTGATACGCTCACCGCTTTTACTTTTTAACTTTTCACTTTTAACTCAATATGTTCTTCTGTTCTTTTGTCTAAAAACAAAAAGGAATATTCTCATCCCTTTGCTTTTACTTTTTAACTTTTACCTTTTAACTCAATACGTTTTTTTATTGAAAATGTTTGTTTTTATGTAATTTCTTATATATTTGCATCATTTAAATATTACGGGGAATTATCTGAAGTTTTTAATTTAAATGATGGAAGCATGAACATGAATTTTATTCGAATGATTGCCTTGCGGCTGATGGGACTGGCCGTGATGGTGGCGGTTGCGGCATGCGGTGATGACGTGACGAACAATTATTACCAGCAGCCTGAGACTTCTCAGCCGGAAGATTCTCAACCGGAAGAGGAACCGTCTGCCGAGTACGAGCCGGGAGAGTGGATTAAGGGGGTGGTATCTCCTTGTTATTATGGGCTTATTGAAGAACCACGTGTGCTCTATCCGGGTTGGCTTCTGCAGGCAGATGGAGTAAGAATGTATTATCAGAATAGCCCTTTTGTGCAGGAAAATGTGAAAAGCGGTCTGGTGATGGGCATCAAGAATCCGGGCGCGGGAGTGCGTGTGACGGTGCAGGCTGCTGCCAGTGACATAAGCCGGGCGCTCAGCAGGGATTATGTGGTGAAAGAGGAAGAAGGCAGTGAAGAAACGCTGACAATAGAGTTTCCGATGGACTGGAACGAGGAGGCACTGCTGAACTGGCATACGGACCGTATGGTGAAAATACAGTGGACGGTGTCGCTGGATGGACAGGAGGTGGAGAAATACACCAGTACGTTCAATTGCAGAAGTCTGCGTTGCTTTGGTGGCTCATTGACTTTAACTAAATCTGAGTCTCCAGAGTTGATAGAGGGGATAAAGAGCTATGAATTTGGTGATTATATCGTGAAGGAAGATGACGCGGTTCTTACGATTTACAATACGCCTTTCCTGATGGGGTACATTGACGAGAATTCCCCACTCATTGAGAAATTGAAGCGTGAAGTGATTGATGACGGATTGTTTCCATCATTGCCTTCGTGGGGAGGATCTGAGGGTGATGTTGATTTGGTTACTTCTTCTTCGGTTCCTTTTACTTATCTGATGATGAAGCATAAGATTGCCTATACGATTCATCATGCCAGCAACTTGCAATATGTACGTACCATTGACGAGATTTTTGCCAATCAGCAGGGATACTGTATGGAGCTTGCTCTTGCGTTTGCTTCATTTTGCATGAACCAGGGAATCAATTGTACGCTGGAAGCGGTACCTAGTCACATGGTGAACAGAATCGTGCTGAGCGATGGGGTGACACTGACTCCTGTAGATATGACAGATTTGGCATCGAGCTGGAAAGATATTTCTGGTTATTCGAAGCCTTTGAGCCAGGAAAATAGTGACGATTTTATGGGTTTTTACAATGATCTTGCGGATGATTGGAAGATGAAAAATGATGGATATGAGGAAGGACGATGGGCGAATGATGTAAGATATGCTACGTTGTTTCCGAATGACTTACGTCCTTGGCTGCCTTCATTTAATGTAAGCCAGGGCTATGCGCAGAGCCGTGTGGCAGCTCCTGCGAAAGAAATTAAAGTCTTGAAAGGACTGGTTTGGAAGAAGCTTTTCAATGAAGAATGAAAAATAATGAAGAATGAAGAGTGAATAATGAAGAATGAAGAGTGAATAATGAAGAATTAATATAGTGAAGAACGGGAGGGGTGACTCTTCCGTTTTTTTTGTTATGACATAAGAACAAAAAGACATAATTTCAATAATGATGAAAAATGAAAAGTGAAAACGCAATACGCTTACCTCTTTTACTTTTTAACTATTACCTTTTAACTCAATATGTTCTTTTGTCTAAAGAAACAACATGTTTCTGTGGGGCGTATCGTTTGAAAAACTTATGCGATTAAGTTGGAAAGATGAAAGTTTTTATGTTTCTTTGTGTAAACTTCATCTCCGCAAGCTATGGTTAGTACAACAGACATCATCGACAGACTGAAAATATTCAAAGCACAATCGGCTTCGAAATATAAAATAAAGTTCATGGGGTTGTTTGGTTCCTATGCGCGCCAGCAGCAAGATGAAAAAAGTGATGTGGATGTTTTTATCTGTCTGCAGGACCCGGACTTTTTCGTGATGGAGCAAATTAAAGAAGAACTTGAAGTTTTGCTCCATTCTTCTATTGATTTAGTGAACTTTAGAGAGTCACTTCGTCCAACGTTAAAAAAGAATATCCTTAAAGATGCGATCTATATCTAAGCCATCCAGATATTTGGTATAATCAAAAAGTATCTTCCTGAACTGGTTGTTTGTGTAAAGCAAATTTTGTCAGACGTGGAAGCAGGTAAGCATGACAGCTTATTCTTGTCATAGAATGAAGAGTGAATAATGAATAATGAAGAATGAATAATGAAGAACGGGAGGGGTGACTCTTCCGTTTTTTTTTATTATGACATAAGAACAAAAAGACATAATTTCAATAATGATGAAAAATGAAAAGTGAAAACGTGATACGCTCACCTCTTTTACTTTTTAACTATTACCTTTTAACTCAATATGTTCTTCTGTTCTTTTGTCTAAAAACAAAAGGAATATTCTCATTCTTCATCCTTTGCTTTTGGCTCTATAAATAAAAGTTATAAATTGGATTGATTTTATTTGTATTTTCTGTTTTTATAACTTAAAATGAGTATCTTTGCAAACGAATCATTTAATTGATAAAATATGGGACTTGATCAGGTAATCGGGAAAAATATCAAGGCTTTTCGTGAGCATTTGAACTATACCCAGCAGGAAATCAGTGATTATTTAGGTATCAGTCAGCCGGCATACGTGAAATATGAAAAAGGGGAGACTGTAGTTCCTTTGGAGGCAATGGAGAAACTGGCCACTCTGTATAACGTGGATGAATACGATCTGATGGAGGAAAATGAACAGCTTTTTCAGACATCTGTGGCCTGCTCGTATCGTAAGACGGGAAATATTGGAAATCTTGGTCAGATTTCTCAATTTCAGAAAATAGTCAGAAATTATATTCAGATGTGCAATGAGCTTGAGAAGTAAAGTTGAACTGGAATGTCTTGCAACCAGGTTGCGGGAGGAGATGCACGTGACTACAAAGGACCCTGTGCGCATTCATCAGATATTGAAAGAAAAGCACGTGCTTACGTGGTTTAAGAAGCTGGATGATAATTTTTCGGGCATGGCAATCCGGATAAAGGGAAACGAATCTTCTTCTGATAAGTATTTCATGTTGATAAATACGGCTTTGTCTTATGCCAAGCAGCGTTTTACCGCCTGTCATGAGTTGTATCACTTGTTGTATCAGAAAGATTTTAAGGTGTCGCAGAACAATGCGG
>ERZ791743.1126-NODE-1126-length-17699-cov-16.095897_pt1 | contig 17699 bp, 11 predicted proteins | sample MGYA00509952_ERZ791743 | MGnify/ENA primary metagenome ERZ791743 (study PRJEB30046, sample SAMN00792040) | human gut metagenome | study: EMG produced TPA metagenomics assembly of the A metagenome-wide association study of gut microbiota in type 2...
TTGGTGGCTACAAGAAAAAAGAAGTGAAGGAAGTAGATACCTCACGGTTTGGGAACTGATTGTAAACAAAAATATCCTGTTGCCAACCTACATATTGACAACAGGATATTCATACTTTTCCTTCCAAAGGAGACACGAATTATTTCAGGCTTCTGCTCCCACTCAAAATATCTTCAGGAATCTCAGCACAACGTGTATATACAGATACGTCTTCTGCATTATCCTTTACAGTCCACTTCATTGTTTCATCTGTCATTTCTGATACAATGTATTCTTTCAACGGGTCATGTGAATAATCATACTCACCTGTCAAAATATACCCTAAATCTTCATCTTCTTCAATTTCAAAAGAACCTGTAGATTTATGCGAATACATACTTCCCATATTTTCATACATTTCAAAAGTATGTTCCTTTCTATTAAAAGTGATGTATACATACTGACCTTCTTGTAAAGGTGCCCCATTGAACTCAGTCAACATCCACGTTCCATTCATAGTGGCATAATTTACCTCCTGATATACCACTGGAGCTTCTTCATCCTTGCTGCAAGCTGTCGTCATTGCTAACAACGAGATGCACATCATAATTCTAAATATGAATTTTACCATATCTTCCTATTTATAAATATTATTATTTTATATCCATATTGATTTTTATTGTCCTATCGGATGGTCGTCCGGAAACACCTTCAAGTAAAACACTGAATGACTTTTTCCCCTTCTGCCCGGAAAGTTTTCTTCCATCCAGTTCTACCATCAATAAGCCTTCTTGTCCAGGTTCTAAAACCTCCGGTTCCGTTCTTAACTTCAAAAATTCTGGAAGAAATCCCTTTACAGCACTTACCTTTAAAGGCTCATTTCCTGCATTAGCGCAAGCTATCCGCTCGACTCTGCGGTGCATAGTCGCAGTGACAGTTCCCATGTTTATTGTCTTAGCACGTATTTTTAAATGCCCCATGGTATACCTGTAATCTCTCCATAAAGCCGATGAAGGAGTAACCTTTCCTGAAATGGTCAATGCAGCAATTGGTTTCTTTTCCGAAATGCTTACATATACAAATGCCCGGGTATAAATAGTTCCTGGTTGTCCGAACGGATTATAAGTCAGTTGAATCACAGCCTTTTCTCCCGGATTTATCACTGGAGAATCTATATGAGCGTTTGTACATCCACATGTAGTAGAAATCTTTGTGACTACTATCTTCTGTTTTCCGACATTCGTGCAAGTAAAAGTAAAAACTTGCGGCTTGTCATCCTCAGACAGAGTTCCTGCATTTATCTCCATACGTTCAAAGCGAAGCATTTCTTCCGCATGCTCCATCAATACAGGATTCAATACGGCATCCAGTTCTTTTGGGGAGAAAACTTTCTGTGCCATCAAAGAAGGCACAGAAAGTAATATGAACATCCAGATAATTACAGTTCTCATAAAAATCAAACAAGATTACATCCATCCATTTCCAGTAGCCTTACGCACCGTAATCACAAATTCTTGTGTCTTGCCATCGCTATTGGTCACAGAAGCTTTAGTGGTTCCAACTTTGGTACCTTTTACCTTCAGCTGATTATTATCCAACGATACTGCCGCAATACTGCTATCCACGACATTAAATTCCGTAGCTGTCACATTATCCGCATAGATTCTGTTCAAATTCACCGTTTCTGTGGCATCAAGTGCTACGTACACGTTAGGTACACGCATTGGCTGGGCACCAAAATTACTGCCATCAATATTGGCCAACACAGCCTGTGCATCGATTAAGCCTCCTATATTACCTCTATAAGCCGGTAAGTTCATTCTCAAATGAGGAGCAGCATCACCTACACTTCCCCAATTTTCCCAATAACTCTTCTCACCTGAAAGATTGCCACTCAAATCTCTCACCGAAGCCAACAGCAAGTCTTTAAAATCCGACGCACGATAATGCTTACGCAATTTTGCTGCATACGACAAACCTAAAGCTGCTACTCCCGATACATGCGGACAAGCCATTGAAGTTCCATCCATATAACCATATCCACTTTGACTTGCGGTAAGGTCAGAACCCTCAATAGCTGAATTCGGCATAGTAGAAAGGATAGAAGCCTTTTCATCCTTAAAAGCATTCGCATCACCACCAGGAGCTGCAATCAGGTTCTTGCTTCCACTCGGGCTGACATAATTCGTATAACAAGAAGGTTTTCCAGCCGGATCAAGTGCAGTAACACAAATAAAGTCACCATACGCTCCCGGATAGCTGACCATAGGAGCATATTCATTACCTGCAGCAAATATGGCAATACCTCCATCAATCACCCCATTCGGGTCACCCGCATTATGAACAAAATATTCCAACGCTTCTTTCTGAAGTACCACAGAGCTAGACCATTCCTCGTCCGATGTAAAACCAGGAGTACCCATTAAAGGATTAACACGTCCAGAAGCCGCCGACCAGCTACACTGCAGAATAACTGCACCATTGTCTGCAGCATACTTAATAGCCTTTGCCTGATTCAAAACAGACGAAGCACCATTTCCACTAAAAATCTGGCAAGACATAATCTTCACACCCGTTCCAGGAGTACCATCACCTCCAGCAATACCTCGAATACCTATTGTATTATTCTCTGCAGCAATTACTCCAGCTACGTGGGAGGCATGTCCTGTATCTCCCGTTTGCGTATATGAAATATGACCATTCCCTGCAACAAAATTATAACCATATTTATCACCGGCATATCCATTGCCATCCGCATCCTCATCAGAGCCAAATGTTTCTGCTGGATTAATCCACATATTATGAGCCAAGTCTTCATGGTTATACATCACCCCTTCATCCACTACGGCCACAATAATAGAAGGGTCACCCTGGCATTTTTCCCAGGCCGGTACACAATTTACATCGTATCCGGTAACAGCACCTGTAACTACACTTCCATCATTTCCTATACCCCACTGAAGTTTCATATTTTCAGTCTGGGTCTGACTGCCTAATGTTTGAATGGCTTCTCTTGTAGCACTGTTTAAACCCTTCGCTTTCTTGGTGGTATCATAACCTCTCTTTATCACCTGGTTATATTCCACGGTTGCCACTTCCGAAAGCTTAGACATATCCAAGGCCACCTTATTCAGGTCCATATCTTTATCAAACTTCACCACATACCACAAATGCAAACCATTTTTACGGGTACGCGCTTCATGACGTTTGTCTACCGGGAAAACACGTTCAAAGGTATATACTCCGGCAATATCCAGAATTTCATCCACCGAAGGAATACTCGAACGAGTCTGTACTCCGCTACGACTTAACATCTGAGCTTTTTCAAGCACTTCTTCCACTTCCGGTTTAAATTTGATGAGAAGTTCACCTTCCACAGCCTCATCAGCCAAACCAGATATAGGGGCCACTGTATTCTCTTGTGCACCTGACTCTAAAAACGTTTCAGAATCAGAGCAGGAGAACAACCCCATAGCACTCACAAGAGTGGCAAAAATATATTTTTTCTTCATTTCTAATCGTTTAATTCTCGAACTATGCAAGCTCCGGCCCACAGATTAGCAGGCCGAAAGCTTTACAAAGTTCTATTTTATATCATTCTACAAAAATAATTTTAACGAAATCAATTCCCCTCTTCCGAGTCATCTGTTATCTGAGGCTTTCTCTTAGGATACATCTCATAATAACTTTTTTTATCCTCTCCGTAATTACTCAGGTTTGTAGGCTCATTACTGAACTTTGTAATAACCTCACCCTTTGTATTTTTAGCCTTTGAAGACGTTGTACTAAGTTCCTGCTGGAAAATCATGGTAAACGGATCCCAGAAGCTCAGGTACGGATGATATAATATCCAGTCAGGCAATTTCCCATTTAAGAAGTTCAGGTTTAAAGAAAGCTTCTTCATTCTTGGCCAGACTTTTGGAGCACCTACCCCTCCCTTTAACAGGTATTTTTCTGCAGCCTCAAGCGTAATAGTATCCTTATATTCTGCATTCTCAATATATTCTTTTGTATAAACTTTATCAGCACCAAGAAGTTGACGAAGTTCTTCATCCGAAGGCAATTCTCCATCCAACATATTTAATGACAATGACAGATATTCCAGGTTTTCCCATTGCAACAACTTCTTAAAATAAGTATCATTATATCCATCTGCCGATTTGGGGAATCCATCTCCATAACCAGTAGTCCAACGGAAACCAAGTTTATCATCTTTTCCTTTATAGGCTGAAAGATCTTTTGTCGTATCATAACGATTTATCTTAGTCAAATCCAATTTGCGCAAATAAGGGAAATTGTCCTGCGTAATACTTTCGATACCGATAACCTTCACGCCGTCTATTGTGGTTCCAGCTTCGCCCATCACTTCAAAGTTATTGCTACCCAAGTCCAAAGAGATAAGCGTATTACCAAACTCGGTAAAGTTTTCCGGCAATCCTACCAAACCATAAGCGCGTATCGCTAAATTACGCAGATTTCCATATTTCACCAGTTCACAAATCTCATTTCCTAATACGATATCCTTGAGGAATGTATTCGAGTTTCCTGAGAATGTAATTGATTCAGCAGTTTTAAGATATTTCACCTGATAAGGAAGTGATTCCTTTGTTTCAAACGCAATAAATTCTACTGATTTCAGACGGCCGATCAATTCTTGAGGAACAGAAGCGGAATAATCAATCGTTCCATCTGCACCTAACTTAATATACTTATCAGTAGCTTCCCAAAGTTCCACGCCTTTCCAATATCTCATGTTTTCACTGGCATCCCAAGCGAATAAACCATTCATGCTACTATATATGGAAAGAAGAGCCAAAGAGTCCCCGGCACGGTCATCCGTAATTACCGGAGCAGGTTTCTGAGTAACAACCAGTTTTATTGAACCATCCCCCTCATTATCAGATGTTTCCTGCGGAGTAATAATTACCTCTGCAGTACGAGCCTTCTCAGTCATGTTGACATCCCAGTCAAAATGCAGTTTCAACAAGCGTGGACGGTCTCCATAATCATAATTAGGTGTTTCTTTCTTATACTTCAGCCATTCCTTGTCTGAAACGGTTCCATCTTCAGCCGGCAAATTATTGACTCTTACATCAAAATTCACATTGGCCATCATTGTAACCTCAAAGAAACGCTCCTCCAGTTTCGCAGAGTTTTCTAAAGAGATGGTTCTGTCTTCTTCACTTACAAAAATACCTTTTGCATACCCCATCTGCATTACTTTCACTGTAGTTGCAGTGGTCTGGCCTGCTGCCATAAAAGTAATAACTCCTTCACGTGGTTCAGCCACTACAGACGAGTCTACCAGAACTTCACAAGTAGCAGCTCCTTCTCCATTGGAAGGACTGAATTTCAACCAGGAACATTCAGAAGTACCCTGCCATTTCACATTGCCTTTTATTTCCAGCAATTCGCTGCCTCCATCGGCCCCGACAGCAATCTCCGTCTTGTCGATAGAGAATTCAGACACGACATTGTCTTCTTCCTTACAGGAAACAGCCAATACCATGCAGGCCGAAATAACCATTATAATATTTAAAAATCTTTTCATACGTTACTCGTTAAATTATTCCAAAGTCAGATAATCACATCCACGAATATCTTGTGTCGTATCATAAATCAGCAGATACATGCCAGCCTTGATATAAGGACAAACAGACGATACATTCAGAACGATGCTTGGGTTATCACTTACATCCAGCGTATTAATGAGGTACGAAAGTTTTTCTGTTTCTGGAACCTTTCCAATATCATTTCCGCCTAAAAGCAATGCACGCAAGCCTTTATGGTTACCAATATTTGTAGGCCATTCCTTATATACCCGGTTACCATCCTTATCACGCTGGTTACGCATAATCAAAGTATTCAGATAAGTAATATTTGCCAATCCCCATGGGAATGCCGAGAACTGGTTTCCACTTATATCAATACCATACAAATGCGGCATATACGTTCCATTCATATCGTCCGGTAATTTCTTCAAACGATTGTTCGACAGGTCAAGACTTGTCATCATATACGTTTTTTCACCCTTAATGTCATCATTCGTAATCTCCTCGATTTGGTTCCCGCTAAGATTCAACACGGTCAAAGGAGATCCGGCCGTGAACAAGTCTTTCGGGAAGGTTTTCAATGCATTGCCAGCCAAAGACAAATTATTCGTATTGATACCCTTATCTGTCGTTACTTCTGTAATCTCATTATAAGAGAAGTCAATGGAAGCCATTATATAAATTGACTTGGCATCAAATATATTCGGAAATGCTTTCAGTTTATTATGTGAGAAAGACAGCGATTCCACATCATCCATGCCACAGAAATATTCTTTCCCATCTGTTGCTTTAATCGTTTTTATCTCATCTATCTTATTAAAATCAAAAGTACCCTGAACCAAGTTCACATCTTTTCCAAAAGCAGGAAGTTTTTCTAACTTATTGTATATCAAATCAATCTTACCCAACTTTTTCATCTTAGAGACTTCTGCAGGTAAAGATGCGATATTATTATAACCTAAGTAAAGAATCTGCAAAGTCTTACCAGCGTCACCTTCTGCCAATGCTTTGATTCCATCTGGGAACGCTGCTGCAAGCTGAGGATTCATTGCCATGTTCAACTGAATCAGATTCTTCATTCTTGCCAGTTGGGTAGGAAAAGCTGTCAAGCGTGGACAGTTGTAAATCTCAAGGTCTGTGCAGCTTTCCAAATCACCTAATGACTCAGGCAAGCTAGTAATAGGTGAGTTGGCTATATACAATACTTCAAGTTTCTTCAGGTTTCCAATTGCCTTATCAATCCCCGTAATACCGTTGGTCAAGTCACCATGGATTATATCCTTGGGCTGTACAATCGATTTTTTAATGGCCGGCTGTCCAGCCTCTACCATACAACGCTGCATCTGCACGTCCCAGTCCTGTCTGGAGTCGCGCAATGCAAAGTTATCCATGTAATCAGAACGTAGCTTTTCAAGCACAGCAGGAGTCAAACCACCCTTTAAATCAGCCAGTGGGTTTTCTCCCGGACGCAATTTATCATTGTGTGTACCTAAAGCCAGACTTTGAAGTTCTTCAAACTCACCAATCACTGCAGGCACAATTCCTGTCGGATTAAAATCGCCAATAGACAAACCAATAACACGGCCATTCTTGTCAAGGCTTACTCCCGGCTGGTCGCCCCACATGTCTATGTCTTTATTATCAAAATCCCAGTTGGTTCCTTTCGGATAGCTTTCGCCTACATAAGACCAGTTTGGGCCTCCCAGCTCCTCCCACAAAGTACGAAGATTATAATAATCTTTTATGTTTGCAGCTGTTTCCATAATAGTAACAGGCACCTTTGCATCTGTCTGCTTGTTATCTGTGACCGTAAATGTAGCCTCACCCAATACTTCATCATTAAAATATTGCAGAAGTTCCGTACGATTATATGCAGCATACGAAAGAATCTTGTAATTTCCAGCCTCAGCTGTAACAAGCGTATCAATTCTTCCGACAGAAGTACGATAGCCTATACCCCGGTCATCAAAATCTTCTACATACGTTACCTTCAAAGACTTAAACTCTTGCGTCTTTTTGGTATCCATGTTCTGAATCTTAATATCCACCTTATTAATATCGCTAAACGGATAAGGTTCAGAATTACTTGCACCGCGAGAAGCCTGAATATTCTTGATTAACTCAAACTTAACCAGACCTCGTCCTATAGCATCCACCAGCAAGTCCTGCATAACAAGCCCACCGCTTACAATTGTAAAGGTTGTTTTTTCAGATGGAATACCGACAAAAATAGGTTCTTTCTCTGCTCTATCATAAAGATAAAATCCTACTACTGTATATTCACCGGTCTGCAGTTCCAGTTTATCACTACGCAAACCATATTCTGCGCTTTGCTCATTATAGGCATGCAGCATAAGCGTCTGAGAGAAGTCATAATCATTGCTTCTCAACACTACTTTCACTTTATTTGCTTCATAAAGTGAATCAAGCACGTTTCCACTTGCACGAGAGGTCTCATTTTTTACATAAGACTCACTCTTGTACACCTTAAACTGTACGTAACCCTTATCAGCCTGAAATACTTCTTTGTCATCAGTACATCCAAAACCAAAGAATAACAATGACAAAAGAAGCAGGTTCGTACAGATAACATGTATATCTTTTAATTTCTTAATCATATCATGCATTTTATTGGATATTTAATATCAATACTTTACAAATCATTCCAAACTCATCTTTAAATATAACAAGTAAAGATTCTTTTTTACACTGGAAATACACACAACTATTTTCGTAAGTATCCCCTTCCTGATAAACCTCAATCGATGAATCTGGATTCTTTGGAGCAGAGAAAGATCTCACTTCACATGAACCAATAGGAGCATTTTCACCAAAGTTATTTTTGATATAAGGAGTAATGATTACCTCGCTCTTTGCCGATACAGAATAATTAAATATATAATCATTCTTATTCGCATTATCTACAAAACCCAGTTCATTAATAGCCCCCAATACATCAGGATCCGTAATCTCTCCCATACCCTGAATTGCATCTATATCACCAGTTCCATTTACATTTACTTTAATTGGAACGACAGAGGAAATCTGTGAACCTTCCTGATCAAATGCCATAACAATATATTCGTCATTCAAATCCTCTGAAAGACCAGTTTCAGTAGCATTTAACAATATATTCTTATCAGGCCATGTACCTCCATGTGAAAGCTCATCATATTTATCTTTGGGAAACACCAGTATATAGCCCTTTCTTTTTGTTGATGTATTTTCCTCTAAATTATATAATTCAAGATTTCCATGAGTATCATCTTTAATATCAAAAAATGCCTCTGCATCATCAACACCATCTATCGAAGCCCATTTCCCATCCTGAAAAACAGACTTTACGACATAGTTATTGTTCTTTACTAAAACTCTGAAAGATAATGGGAAAAAATACTTTTCCGGTTCATCATCTCCTTCTGTTGTCCCATTAGTCCAATATTGCTGACCATCTATTGAAACATTCCAGTTCCACTTCGTAGAAATTCCTCTGACAACTAATTCCCCTGCAGGCAACCCGGTATATTTTACAGGCACATCGACACACCCTTCTTCTCCCTGCATTTTGAAACGAAGATTTCCTGTCCATTCATTAGCCAAATAATCATCGGTAATCTCCATAGTAAGCTCTGCTTTCTGATGTATGCCTCCTTTCACAGGTGGATTCTTTACAGCTAACCATTCTGGCAATGAAGCCTGATCAAACTCCCAAGGAAAGTTCAACGTAAAGTTTTCAGTAAAGCTCAGAGTAGTACTCGTTCTGGAGAAATTCAACAATAAAGGAGTTTCTTCTGTAAAAATTTCACCTTCTTCACCAACAGCCAGTAACATCTCTCCCTGACGGGTCAACTTTGCAATGACTTTCTCCATGTCACCTTGTTTCAAAGTGATTTCAGCCTGCATTTCTCCATAACTCAACATTTCTTCATTTACAGACACCTGCACAGTCTGCTTTCCTGCCTGTCCGCTAATAGAAGTCATTCCATTAGAGAATCTGCACCACAAAGTTGAGGAATACAGTTTCCAATCCATTGACGCCTCAAAAACGAGGTCAACAGACTCTCCTGCCTTCACTGAGAGGATTTGTTCTTCTTCCGGGAAAGAAGGAGTCACAGGTGCCCCCTCATCCTCAGAACAAGCCACAACCATCACAGCTACAGCCATAAGCCACATTTTTGATAATATGTTTATATATTTCATACGTCTATTCTTTTGACATTACATGTTAATATCCTTGTTTCTTCAGATAATCATACTCCTCCTTAGAAATCCATTCAACTACAGTCGGGTATGTACCTAACGGACCTGCTGATTCGTATCCTTCTACATAGAAAGTATGATACAGCAGAGCAAATCCCTGACATACATTAAAGTATGAAGCCACCCCAGTATAAGGCACAGCCAAAATCATATCCGTACCCAATACTGCTCCACTTGTAACTTCAGATAATTTGGTAACAATCTGAGTCTCCATCTCAACTTTGGGTTCAAGTGGTTTCTGCGTATTAAAACTGATTTTCAAGTCCATTCCATCCAAGAAGAAATCATTAATGATTACCCCATTTTCCTTTTCCGGATCTTGTTCTACAGTCACCAGGCGGAAACTTGTATTCTGCATATAGTCTGCAAAGAAATTGGAAGTTACTTTGGCATATCCTACAAAACTCTTAATATCAAACCGACAAATCTTTACCAACTGCACCTTCGTCTCATCTCCATATATATCCCAGATTTTGTCTTGTGGCGCAACCAGTCTCAAATTAATACCCAAAGAGTCTGTATCCTCAAAGTTATCATAAAAACCTTTGATTTTTACAGAAGAAGCCAACTCGCCAGCCTTAATGGTAACCGAGTTTGACTGCAGTTCATAATGTAAGCCTTCAATGGCATTACTTCCTTTATCAACTACCTCTACGGCATAAGTACGATCATAGTCGCATGCCGTAGTAGCAGATATAGGAATATCATAATAGGTATCCGAACTTTGTATGGCAATGGTCTGCAACGAATCAGAGAACATTACATAGTCAGGACCCGCATAGGAAACACGATCTTCACTGCATCCGACAAACAATGTGGCAGCAAAGGCAAATATTCCCAATTTTCCGAAAAATCTTTTCATCGTTATTCCTTTATATTATTTCGTTATTTATTACTTTCATTCGGTTCAATGGCAGAGCCCGGCAAGTCAAGTTCATGCTGAGGAATCGGCCATACAAACAAAGGATTGCCGGCCTCAATTTTCAGGCTGCTTCCATCTCTCACACTTTGTTCCTGCGGCTTACGTTCAAAACCTTTACCCCAACGTTTCAAGTCCTGCAAACGGAATCCTTCCATGAACAACTCACGGAGACGTTCCTTGTCAATTTCGTCCAGCCAGTTTTCTGAAGTCAGAGTAGCAGAACCATACGTTTGATAACGAGCCTGACGCAAGGTAGAAATGTCTGCAAACGCTTTTGCAAAGTCTTCTTTCTGGCAATATGCCTCTGCACGAATCAGGTATTGTTCTGACAAACGGAATACTTTCGGCATATTTACATGATAAATACGGTAATTGGAAACAAACTCCATGTTTCCATAATACTTTACCAGCAACGGCCAAACAAGCCCGTGAGCATATCCGGTAGGCATATCCTGGAAGAATGAAACATAACGCAAGTCATTACCTTCATACGTATTCAGTGCTGCTTGTCCAGGTACATAATCCGGGCGATAACTAATTTCATCAAAGTTCAAGAACACCTGTCCCAATTTTCCTCCATAAGATGTAGGAAGGAAGCCGACTTTCCAAATAGTCTCAGTGGAAGCATCATATTTCCACATATAGTCATAATATGACATATCGTTCGTATAGACTGTGGTAGCACTTGAAAGCATATACAAATCGCTGTCAATCAGTTCGGAAGAATACTTAATTGCATTATCCCAGTCCTGCATATAGAGATATACACGAGCCATCAGTGCCTGCACCGTAAATTCATTGAAATAAGGCGAATCATAATAATCAGATGCCACAAGCGTAGTGCCTTCATCCGGTTCCAAGTAATCATAAGCTTTTGCCAAATCATCCAGAACAAACTGGTATGAATCATACAAAGAGGCACGCTTCATTTCGCCCGGATTAGAATAACTTGATACAAGCACCACACCCAGTTCATCTTTAGCCGTAGCCGGATCGTATGCCTTACAGAAACATTTAATTAATTCTGAATAAGCCAATGCACGGGCAAAATGCACTTCACCCTTATAAGCTTCCAGTTTCTCGTAAGCATCATCATCCACAATGTTATTCTCCCATTTAGCCACTTGTTCAAAGAAGAAGTTACAGTCGCCGATAACCTTGTAAAGTGAGCCGTAAACGGCTTCAATATCCGCATTGGTAGGATTGATGTTCCAGCGCCAAATATCACCATAAGCATTGGAATAGCCATTTACTGCGTATACCAAATCAGACTGGATGTCAGGCAGCAAAGTCAAGTTACCGCTATACAAATAGCGGCTCATAAAGTCTGAGTAAATTCCCATGACAGCCTGATTGGCTTCTTCCACTGTAGTAATGGATTGATCGGCCAGAATAGCATGTGTAGGGTCCTTGTCCAAACATGAAGTAGAGAACAACATCGCCGCTACTCCCAATAAATATATTTTAAAGTTTCTCATCGTTGTCTTCAGCTTTTAAAAATTCAATTCTACGCCCAAAGTAAACTGACGTGACATAGGATATTGCGCACGGTATATATTAGCAGAGAATTCCGGGTCAAGTCCGGTGAACTTAGTAAATGTCAATAAGTTCTGTCCTTGTACATATACACGTACTCCGTTAAAGAATTTCGTACTTTTCAATACACTCTGAGGAAGATTGTAAGAAAGCATCAGGTTCTTCAAACGCAGGAAAGAAGCATTTTCCAGGTAATGGGTATCAAACTGAGGAGTAATTCCATGACGAGGAATATCTGTCACATCTCCTGGTTCTTTCCAGCGGTCATAAAGCAAACGTTTTGACTGATTATAAGAAGTATACAAACCATTACTTTCGTCCATAATGCGGTCATTGTTGTAAGCCCAACGGTCGGCCATCCAGCTGAACTGTGCAGAAAGCATCAAACCCTTCCATGAAAGTGTTGTTCCGAAACCTCCTTGCCACGGAGCAATGAAGCTTTTTCCTTCAATCAGCACACGGTCTTCTTCGCTGAACACATTGGTTATTTCACCGTCTTTAGTATACCAGAGTGCATCTCCGTTTGCCGGATTCACACCTGCATAACGTACCATGTAGAAGTTTGCTACGTCATGTCCTACCGCATACATGTTTACGTTGCTGTCTACATACTGATCGATTCCGTTATAAAGTTCCGTAAGCTTGTTTTTATTGTAAGAAGCATTGGCAAACACATTCCATGTAAAATCTTTTGTACGAATGATGTCAGCATCTACCGAGAGTTCGATACCACGGTTAACCATTGCACCTACGTTATCCCAATAAGCTCCGTAACCTCCGTCTGCATAACTTACCGGCACCTGCATCAACATATCAGAAGTCAGCTTGTTATAGAACTCTGCCGTAAAGTTTACGCGATTAAAAAAGCCCAGACGCAATCCTACGTTAGTAGTCCAAAGCTTTTCCCAAGTAAGATTCTCATTTCCACGCTGTGAGGGTTTGATACCAGTTTCACCCAAATAGTTAGAGCTACCCGTTACCAAAGCCAGATGTTCATAGTTAGAAATAGAGGAGTTACCAGAAGTACCTGTACTGAAAGTCAACTGAGCATTGGTAAGCCAGTCGTAACCTTCAAAGAATTCTTCCTTCTTGAAATCCCACATCAATCCTACAGACCAGAATCCGGCCCAACGATTATCTTTACCAAAACGTGAAGAAGCATCTGCACGTACAGAGAAATCTGCATAATATTTACCATCCAGGTTATACTCGCCACGGCCAAAGAAAGACAAGAATGCATATTCTGTAGTAGAATCCCCCCATGAACCAGCAAATGAGCCTGATGAAAGATTAACCAATGCATCATTGTTCTGCTTGCTTGTGGTTACATTGAAATTCTCTGAATGATAATTCACGCCTTCCTGTCCCAACATAAAGTTAAAGTCATGACGGTTTTTCAGGTTGAAGTGATAATTCACCGTATTAGTAATGGTCAGGGTCAGATTATCCAAAGATGAACGTCCGGCACTACCCAGTCCTGCATTCAAAGAATAACTTGGAGTAGAAGTTGAGAAACCAGTATCATGTGAATAGTCTACACCAAACTGCGAACGAATAGTAAGTCCCTCAATCGGAGTCACTTCCGCAAAGACAGATGAAATGACCTTGTAAGTCTTATATTTTATCGGATTGTTTATCAACCACTCAATAGGGTTCACTCCGCTTCCTTTCCAGGTTCCATCATTGGTAGAAGCCAAAGAGCCGTCTTCATTGTAAGGATTCCAGTAAGGCAGCATAAAGTGTGAAGCAGAAATAGGTGCATAAATTGCATAATCTCCATCCACAGCCTGCTCGGTTTCCTGATAAGCAAGCATGGTACTTGTTCCTAATTTCAGCCATTCTTTTGCACGGTTTTCCACATTGGCACGTACATTATAACGACGGAAAGAAGAACCGAAAGTAATACCATCCTGATCAAAGAATCCTCCAGAAACATAATAGTTGGTCTTATCAGTAGCGCCATTTACAGAAAGTTCATAACTCTGGGTAGGAGCATTGTTGTTAAACACTTCATCCATCCAGTTTACGTCTATGCCTTTCACCTTATCATAATATTCATCACCGAGGTCAAGACCGATTTCTTTTTCATACTGTATACGCTCTGTCGTATTCATCATGTCCCAGTTGCTTCCAGCCAGCTGTGAGAATCCCCACTGACCACGGAAAGTGACATTGGCATCTCCTACATTGCGTCCACGCTTAGTAGTAATCACCACTACCCCATTGGCAGCACGCGCTCCATAAATAGAAGTAGAAGAAGCATCTTTCAACACAGAGATACTCTCGATGTCACTAGGGTTAATTGAATTAAAACTTGATGATTCCACAGGCACTCCATCCAAGATAAACAACGGAGTTGTTCCAGAGTTAATAGAGTTAGTACCACGAATCTGGAAAGTAGCCGCACGGCTAGGCTCACCAGAAGCGGCCATTACAGTCAATCCCGGAGTCTGTCCCTGCAATGCCTGATCAAAGCTGGCCGTAGGTACATTTTCCAGTTTTTCACTTTTCACAGTCGACACAGATCCGGCAATGGTACCTTTCTTACGTACACCATACGCTACGACTACCACATCGTCAATCATCTGTGAATCGTCCAACATTGTTACATTCAGCACACCGGTATGTGAATTCACTTTCAGCTCCTGCGTCTGCATACCGATATAAGAGAAGACCAAAGTAGCTTCACCACCCTGAATCTGCAACTCATAGTTACCATCAATGTCGGTAACCACTCCATTAGTAGTTCCTTTTTGCAGGATAGATACTCCAATCAGCGGTTCATTGCCTGTCTTCGACACGACATTACCTTTAACCCTATACGACTGGGCTAAGGCTGACTGAATACCCAACACAGCAAAAAAGAGTAACCAAAGACTAAATCTTTTCATCTTTTGCCTGTTATAAAATAAATTAATGATTAAATAAAAAGTTCTTATTAAACAAAACAGCACCATACCAGCTTCACTAACCTTTCAAAGCCAGGCACGGTTATTCAAGCATTCATTACATGAACACTCAAAAAAGAGAAATAGTAGAAACGGAATACCAAAGCCAATCCCTTGATATTCCGATGAAAGTTATTGCTAGAATGAATCGCGAGATTTTACATTGCGGAATACCAATTCTTGATTATCAACCCCTATAATCACATAAAATAAATTCACATTCATGTCCCTCTATCTATATAATTCTAAGCCGCAAAGATATATAAAAAACTATAACATGATATATTTTTACCTATCACTTTTAACGAATTTCAGTATATAAATCTATAAATTATCATCAGAATGCGTATTTTTACTCACTAAATATACATTCTGAATAGTCAAATATTTTTAAATGTCTTCGAAAATCCTCAAATGTCTTCAAATGTCCTCAAATGTCTACATAGCCCCTAAGTGACCTTTTATATTTGTACCGGAAACAACAATGTTTCCCTAACGGGAACCCTACGTTTTCCGAACGAGAAACATAAGGTTCCGCAAGGAGAAACATACAGTTCAGCCAGCGGAAACATAAATAACAACTTGTAATATTTCAAAAGATATGGAAGCATTGTATGATTTTTTACCCGTACCGGGAACAAAGAACAGTGAAAAGAGCCCGAAACTTTACCCTAAACTTGTAACCAGAGGAGCTGTACCCTTCAGCGAAATCATCCGGCAGATAGCCCGCTCTTCCGGATTCAAGGAAGGAACTGTAATTGGAGTAATGGAAGAAGTGGAGAAATGGACATCTTTCTACATTTCCAGAGGAGAATGCGTAGAAATAGGACACATGGCCTATGCCGTGGCCAACCTAAAGGCAGGGAAAGAGATAACCGACGAAGGTGAAATTCACGCCCAGACCATCCGATTCGATAAAGTACGGTTTCGCACAAGCAAGAGTTTCAACCGAAGATGCAGGGGACAGGAACTTTCCCGAGTCAAGACAGAATGGAAATTCCAGAAAAGTTCCGCCCGATACACGGAAGAGGAACGCCTGCACCTGCTCATGGAGTATCTAAAGCAGCATCCGTTCATCACAAGGACAGAATACGGTCAGCTGACCGGACTTCAGAAATCAAAAGCCTGGAAGGACCTGAACGGATGGGTAAAAAGCAAGATATTAGGAAGCAAAGGAAAAGCTCCCCACAAAATTTATATACTTCCACCGGAGACTATTTCGACAGCAATCGGCGACTCAGGTAGCGCACCGGATACCATACAGACAGAAAACCTACAGCCAGTACGGTAAAGAAAATGAGCGCCACGTCTTCCCAGTGTACCCTGACGGGATAGGCGTCGACAATAAAGCTGCCGGCTGCTCCTAAGGAAATCAGTCCGAAAGTCTGTTGCAACCAACAAAGTAGCACACCTAACACAATACCCGACACGGCTCCGATAAATGAAATCAGACGCCCTTCAAAAAGGAAGATACGCACAATCCGCCGGTCGTTTGCCCCCAGGTTACGAAGCGTAACTACATCGTCACGCTTATCAATAATGAGCATGGACAGAGAACCGATGACATTGAAGCAGGCTATCATCAGGATGAAGGTCAGAAACAAATAGGATATAAATTTCTCTATTTTCATGATACGGAACGTGTCGGCCTGCTGTTCATAACGGTCGAGCACACGGAAGCGTTCACCCAAATGTTTTTCCAGTTTGCGCTTAAAGGCATCTATATCGGTGCCTTCCTTCATTTTCAGGTTAATGGCACTGACTTCGGTAGTGTATTGAAACAACTGTCGGGCAAACTTCAAAGAAGTAAGGATATAGGAGCCATCGTATTTCTCCTGATTCACGGCAAACACCAGTCCGGACGAGAACAGGTTTCCTCCTGTAAAGGAAGCTGCCGGATTGGCCATATTCACCTTAGCCCCTCGCTTGGGAGCATACACTTCCAACGGGTCAAGAAAACGAATGCCAGTACCCAAGGTAGCCAATAGCTGTACACCAGGGATGGCATAGTCCACCACCTCATCATGCAGCATCAGCTCTCCTCGTCCGAAAAGAATGGTATCAATCGGTGTCAGCTCTTCAAAATTGTCTTCTACCCCTTTTATGACAGCCATGGCCTGACGTCCCTGATACTGCACCAAAGCATTGTCTTCCAACGACTCGGACACCAAGGCTACTTCAGGCATTTTCCGGATGGCTGCAATAGCTTTATCCTGGCCGTCGAACACTTTTCCGGTTGCAGGCACAATTTTCAGTTCCGGATCGAAAGCCGTGAACAAATTAGATACCAGGTCCTGAAAACCATTGAACACGGAAAGCGTACAAACCAGCGCCAATGTGGCCAGTGCCACTCCGCACACGGATATACCGGAAATCACATTGATGGCATTGTGTGATTTCTTGGAAAACAAATATCGCCGGGCTATGTAGAAAGGAAAGTTCACCGCTATACCTTATTTATATATAACACAAAATAAAAACCCACAGAAGCCGGAAGCAACG
>ERZ791743.1141-NODE-1141-length-17555-cov-2.262914_pt1 | contig 17555 bp, 19 predicted proteins | sample MGYA00509952_ERZ791743 | MGnify/ENA primary metagenome ERZ791743 (study PRJEB30046, sample SAMN00792040) | human gut metagenome | study: EMG produced TPA metagenomics assembly of the A metagenome-wide association study of gut microbiota in type 2...
CAATTTTACTGAGCGTTGGAAAGTTATTAAATCTCATCCCGTGCGGAATAGGCAACTCAACATAAAGATTAGACTTTATCTCTGACGGAATTATTTGCTTGGTATCGATTATTTTTAAATTCTCATCATAGACATACGTTATATTATGGTCATTGATATTATATACAATACTACTTTCAGGATTGAATATATATCTTGAAGATGTCCTTATGAATGTATCTGCAGATTGTAAATTTTTAATTGCCTTGATTAACGTGGTCTTTCCAGCACCATTCTTTCCTACAATGCATGTCAGTTTATTTTCAGAAAGATCAATGTCAAATGACATATATTCGACGTGCTGGATTTTCGAAATCTCAATCTTAATTTTCATTTTAATTTACATTCTTGTAAAAAAGCATATCAACAATCGTGTTACCGTATTTTTTCTTAAGTTTATCAAGGTAACTCTTATCGATTGTATTTATATGATTCAAAAGTCCAGAAACAGTATTAACTCCCTTTTCTAGGATCTCACTATCATTCAACCCGCTAGTTTTAACCTTAGAATCTTTTAATATGGAATCTATAAACTTATCTTTATCTGTTATGTAAAAATGAATTAAATGCTCAAGCTTTCTTTTTACTTTAATATCAACAGAAACCATCTGAGACGGCAAAATCACCATCCCCAACAGCTTGACTTTATTCCCTTTTTTTATCAGTTTTGTTTTTGCTAGGTTTAAGCTGAAATGTCCCTTCCCCATAACCTCAAGAAAATCAGCCACAACAAGACCAATATTATCAAAACCTTCATCATTCTCAGAAGAGATGATAATATCATCTGAATAACGCGTAAATACATAACCTTTCTCAGAACAATATTGCTGCATAGCAATATCAAATTCGTATAAACAAGCATTACTGAAAGCTGGTGATGTCGGAAAACCTACAGGTAAGGAATTATCGATAATTATATAATCTAATATTTTATCTATGTAAACATTTAAATCCGATATAGGAACGTTCAACAAATTATTTACTAAAATCGATCTTGCATATTCACGCGTTATGGAAGGAAAAAAACTTTTAATATCAGTATTGAAAAATACTTTACTTTTGGCATGAAGTATTACTGCATCATAAGTACTACTACCTTTCCTATACGAAAATACTACATCCGTATTTACTCTCAAGTAAGAAAAAACAAACTCATTGATAAATTTGTGATACTCTTTAAGTTTAGAGCTAGGTTCAGCAATTAATCTTTCATCAAATGTTGAAAATTTAGTCTGCTCGAATGGTTCAAATGAAAGAAAGTTCTGAAAGGAATCTTTGTCGAAGAATGCGATATTGAAGGCTTTTTCGAGGCTAAGGGGTTTCATCGTTGACTGGGCTTTTGTTTTTTGAGTTGAATGGATTCTAAGATGAATGCTCTAACTCTAAGTGGTTTCTCACCCCAGATACCCTCACTTTTACAGGCCTTACTTCCTGTACATACCTTCTCCCGAAAGAGAAGGCAGTACAAGAGCAACACTATATCAAGGCCTGTAGAGGCCAACATTAATGACTGGAGATACTCCTAGTCGTTGGCATGAAAATACTTTAAACCAGATGGTGAGTATTTACAACATTTCAAGCAGTCGGACGTCGCTCAAATCAGAGCTGAATTCATAGAAACACATTAACTACTTGATTTTCATCATTACGCCCATCATTCATGATTCAACCATTCGTCTATAATCGGGTAGACAAATTTTTCATCGCCATAAATCACCGTTGCCCCACGCGCCAGCGCGTCGAGCTCCCACCGTTCGGGAGTAATCCCTTCCAGAGCCAAATCGAAACGAATTTTTGCGACACGATCCCTTTCGGGCTTTGTCATCCTAGCTGATGGCGCTTGCTCGCTGGTTTTGAGGGGCGCGTTGCTTCTTTGCTGCCGATGTTTGCGCGGTGCGCCAGCTTTTAACGCCCCGTTAAGCACCTTCACGACATCAGGTTCATTCCAACCGATAACCCCGCGCTCAATCAGATTTAACACCGTTGCGGCTTGCTCAGACGGTGTGGGGGTCATAACTGGATCGCCACCGCCGATGAGCTTTCCACAGTTATTGACAGGACTCCGAGGCGCGGCAATGCCGCTTTTTAAAGTCAAAGGCTCAACGGCCAAAAGCTTAGGAACGATGCGCCATTCGGCTGTCCGGGTTACATGAACCAGCTCAGAGCCTAAGTGTGGGGCGTAGATGCCCACGACTCTCTCTATATCCTCTTCGAAGGCATTGACCTCCTCAGTCACGTTACGAGCTACACGGACGGTCTGGCTATCACGTGGAACATTCGCCCCACCCTGCGCTGCGATATACAGGTCAAACTCACCTTCATCAGCTGCAGCTCTGGCCGCCTCGACACGCTCATCAAATTCATCAGCGATACTCACACCACTGGGCAGTTTGCGCAGCTCTCGATATGCTCCCATCGTCGGCAGGCCAATAGATTTAAATTGCGGGATGCGCCATGTTGACGCCCACGCGGTTACAGCTGCTGCTGTATCGGTGAGAGGCTTGCCGGTGTCGTGATCGATCTGACCATCGAGCGCGTAACCATCAATATTCTTCGCAATGTACTTTGCGATGTAACCGGCTGCACCACCTCGATTGAGGTGCTTCGCTTCAAAGCGCCGTGCTGTAGCGCCCTTTTCATCGCCATCCTCTTTTAAGGCATAACGACGCATGATTTCGGTAATGTTTTTGCGTTGCTCTGGTTTGCAAAAAAGCATCATGTGCCAGTGTGGTGTTCCGTCATGATGCGGCTCAACAACGCGCATCCCGTAGACCTGCAGATCGTTATCTTTAAAAGCTGTGCGCATCAGGCTCCAGATACGGCACAAATACCGCTGTCCATCCTTGGGCGTAAAGGCGGTTTCATTCCATCCGTGGTTAAGCTGCACCGTCTTTTTGTCACCCTTTCCAACCTGACGTGTCGGGTGATACTTCGACGGCGTGGTGATAGTAATAAACATCCCGACGTCACCCTGACCGGCCGCATAGCGTTCAATCCCTGCGATAGTATTCATAAGTTCCATACGACGGATTTCGGGGTTTGAAATACTTCCCATGACTTTGCTGATGAGATCGATGCGCTCACCGGTGACTTTGTTTTCCAAGTCACACGACTTCAAGTATTCGAAATTAGCCTGACGGCGAGAATGTACATCACGGATCGCTGTTTTGCTGGCGTATGGGGAGCGGTCTTCATTCACTTCACCGGCGGCAATCAGCAAAGCCTCGTGCCAGCGCATACGCTGCGCCTTAAACTGGTTAATCCACCATTCATCGTTAATCAGACGAGCGATAGCGGAAAATGCCTGGCGGATCGTGATTTCCCCTTTGCGGTATTTCTTCCAGAACATTGGGGTGATGTTGAATGCACGAGCTGCACCGGCAACGTGACCATATAAGTGCGCCTGCGCTTCATCGGTGAAAAGGGTTTCTTTACCGCCATGAGCATCTGACCATGCGTCGCTAAGTTCCTCATAAGCAACATAGAGCTGCGAAGCGATACGGGCAGCAAATTTTTTGAGCTCTTTGTCACTCATACCCGCTAAACGTGAATAGTTTTCGCGCTCGCTCAAAAAGAGAAGAGATGCAGTCTCGTTCATTCCGTTTAACTGATTGACCCGCTCAAGACGCGGCCCCACCCTTTGCTCAACGGTGTTCTTGAGGAAATAGAAACCATGAAGTGGGCTTTTAGTACGACGGATGAAGTCATACCGCGAGTTAAACAACGTTTTTAAGACATATGGCAGGCGATTAACTTTACCTAAAACACCTTGCACCTGACGGAATTCGCCACGTGTAAGGGGTCTGTCGCGGCCGATTGCAGAGCGTGGGGCATCCCAGGGGTAAGCACCGACGAATGTATCGTCGGTGTGCTTCGAGAAAGGCGTTGGTGGCGAGGGAGCGATGCGCCCTTTGCATGGGCTGCTCACTCACACACGCCCGCATAAATGCTACTGCATACGCTTAAGTCATTTGATGCACCCAATAGATCAAATTGAGTTCCTCCGTGGGTAGTCATTGCCCAGTCACGGTATGTCTGTATGCCGTAACCATCGACAGTTACAACATTAATTCGCTTCTCCGCTCGCTTCGGATCTTGAGTTGAAGGGAAGAAAACAGCATTGCCCCTACGGGAGCATTCCGCAACGAGCCGTTCCCACTCCGACACACGGGCGATTTCTTCAGGCCATCTTGCGAAAATTTCTGCAAGTTCAGATTTCCTGACATTGACGCAAGGCATACACCCGACTCGCCCACAACCTTGCAAATAAAGAGGATTAGGTTTGATGCCGTGGCGTTTTGCGATGGCAAAAACCTCCTCATGCTTCCATTGAAGGATCGGGCGATAAACATGCAAACCCGGTGTATTGTCTGCGTCCTCTTCCCATTCAGACAAAGCAGCTCGTGCAGGCGACTCCTGAGCCCGCACTCCTTGCCACATAACCACCTCATCGAAATCATTAAGAGCGGGCCCGACAACCTGGGTTTTGACAGGCTCGTGTTTCAGTTCGAACGTGCAAAATTTTGCTTTTGTGGAGGGAAATCGACCTTTCCACATAGCCAAATCTAAGAAAGGAATTCCAGTTGGTTGAAGTAATGACAATGCGCGTTGAATACGAAACGCAGCTTCATCCCTAGTGAAACCGCACTCTTCGACAAGAGAAACAGGCCATCGCTCAGCTATAAAATCCCGCTTCCCCTGTATGCGTTTAGAGAAATCAGCCTTTACACGAATAATATTCCCAAGGCGATTCTCCAGATAATCAAGATAATCCATCGTCTGAGGGTGTTCATGGCCGGTATCGGCAAACACAACACGAAAAGGAATGCCGTTCTCTATTGCTAAGAGCCAATCGGCTAAACTATCTTTCCCGCCAGAAACTGTGACTATATTGATTGTGTTATCAGCTAAGCATCGAGCATCAATCGTCATTTGCGAGTGTTTCCTCTAGAAAAGCAAGCGCTGCACTCTTGACCAATGCGTTCGATTTGATAGCCCAATTCTGCAAAGCTGCTCGCTTCACCTGTAAAAATATCGTGGAGAATCAGACCTGAAACGAGTTTAGGGATAGTTGGGTAGTAACCCACAACGTCCAACCATTCCTTACCTTCATTCTTCCCGGATGTAGCGGTCTTTTTTTCCTGCAAAATGAATTGATAGCGGTCACTAGTGATGACGTATTGGTTATTAATCTCGATGCGTATGCTCATTTTTGCTTCCTGTTAAAAGTGGTTAGCCCGCTCAATCGAAAATTGAGTTGTGCAGATTTGCCGACTCTTGACCTAATAACTCGATAATCTCGGTACGATTGAGCTCAGACTTGCTGATATGCGCGATAAGCCCGTCAAATCGAGAAGAGAAATGTGTCGCGAGGTCGCGCTGTGCTTCGTTTACTGCCTGCTCCAGGAGAGCGGAAAACATGCCATCTGGTACTGTGTTTTGTGTTTGCATTTGCCTATCTCCAGACAAAAGGAGTCCCCACGCTGTAAGGCGCGTAATAAAACGAATCCAGATTAATTAATGTAAATACTGCTCAGGTTTTACCGAGGTTAAAATGGTTGGTGCGTACTCAAAAAGGCTAAACAGTTCTCGCAAAGCGCGGAAAAGTTTGTCACGCCAATAACAGTCCTCTTCATTTAAACGCCAGTGCGGCATCATAAATTCCTGTTCTGTCAGTCCCGCATGAAGAAACAATGAGCGCCTTTGGCTAACGGTCAGGCGACTGATGAAAGTTGCTTTTGACGAGCCAATTTGGCGGTGCCGGGCAAATGCATTTCTCAATTCATCAAGCGCACAAACAAGACGCTCACGATCGGCTTCAGCCATTTCCTCTAAGCGCATCACAGAGTGACGCTGTTTTAATTGAGCGTGGAAACAAACCGTAAGACGCTCCCGCTCCATCATCTGATTGTAAAAATCACAAGTGTCCTGCCAGCGAGGCTGAGCCAGATACTTGCAGACCAGACCACGAAGCGCTGTTGGTTGTTTCTGGATCACATCAAGTGTCATTACCGTCATAACCACAGTCCTCTCTTTTTGACCAGGCGACGAAGCTTCTCGATAACGCCCGGCTTTCGGGTTCGGATGATGATGCCCTTACGTCCACGACCGTGAGTGATAGTGAAGTTGGTTGGTTTAGGACTTTCTCTTCGAAGCAGCTGTGCGATACAGCGAGGTTCATTCTTCATACTGGCTCCCCTAATCCGAGCCACATCAGCCAACCATCTCTAATTTCCTTCGGGCGGCTGTCATAGGCCATCTTCATGCCCTTGTTCCAAGCTGGCAGGTAAACCCAATATTCCCCTGCGCGTCCACTAGTTGACTGTGGATCAGTCATCTCGACTACAGGCAGCTTGCCCTTTTCAATCATGCCTTTAACGGCTGCAGGTGTTTTACCAATAAGGCGCGCGAATTCCTGGTATGGAACCGCATCTGTTCTACTTACAAGCTGGTTGTTCATCTGTTACGATTCTCCTTTAGTGTGATTAATTGCTCTTAATGGGCTTTAATTGCTCTCACTAGATAACCCAATAAGAGTAAAACATCCCGATAGGGGCAATATTCTTCTATAGGAGTAACTATGTCAACCCCGGTATTTGAGAAGATAAAGCTGATTAGAGAATCAGAGAGATTAAATAAGAGGCAATTCAGTGAGTTAACAGGAATAGCCTATAGCTCTCTTGCTGGTTATGAGTCCGGAGATAAAAAACCCGGAGTCGAGCAAATCATGAAAATCCTGCAACACCCCCGGTTCACAAAGTACACGTTGTGGTTCATGGCCGATCAAATAACACCTGAAGCTGGGCAAATTGCACCGGCTCTCGCGCACTTTGGGCAGCAGACAACAACGTCATCCCATTCAGACCAGAAAACTGGCTAACTATTTATGGCGCTTATTTGTGCAGTAAATGCACAGTGAGTTTTTGCTATTTAAATCAGGAAATTGAAGTACGCAGTAACATCATCGGGAGGCTTTATGTCTGTTAAAAAGCTCGATGATGGTCGATATGAAGTGGACATTAGACCGACCGGGCGTAACGGAAAACGCATCCGTCGGAAGTTCGACAAGAAAAGCGAGGCGATGGCTTTTGAAAAGCATACTCAATATAACCATCACTCAAAGGAATGGCTTTCAAAACCAACGGACAAACGCCAATTGTCGGAGCTGAAAGAGTTGTGGTGGAAGCTGAAAGGTAAACATGAGGAGCACGGTCAATCGTATCTCAGGAAAATTGAGCGTTTCGAAACGATGACCGGAAACCCGTGCGCTTTCCAGATCACCAAGAGCCTGATAACGCAATATTGTGCTCAACGCCGTGGTGAAGGTATTAAGCCAACTACCATCAACCGCGACCTGATCACGCTAGGTGGGATGTTTACTACCCTGATTGAATCCGAACTCTATAACGGTGAACATCCATTCAGGGGGTTCAAAAAACTGAAAGAGCAGGCAGCCGAAACGGGCTATCTCACTCTTGAAGAAATTGACGCCTTACTAGCTGCGCTCTCAGGTGATAATCGTAAAATTGCGGTTTTATGTTTGAGCACCGGGGCAAGATGGGGAGAAGCGGCACGTTTAAAGGCGGAGAACGTGATTCATAACCGGGTGTCTTTCGTTAAGACGAAAACCAACACACCGCGCACGGTCCCGATCTCTGATGACGTTGCGGCTTACGTAGTCGGCAAAACACGAGGCTTTCTGTTTCCTGAGGCCAGTTATGCTGACTTTAGGCGAACCCTCAAAGAGGTTAAGCCCGATTTACCGGCCGGACAAGCAACACATGCGCTACGACACTCTTTCGCCACGCACTTTATGATTAACGGGGGCAACATCATTACACTTCAGAGGATCTTAGGTCATACGAAAATTGCGCAAACGATGGTCTATGCGCACTTCGCTCCTCAGTACCTGCAGGACGCGATTTCGCTTAACCCGTTGAAGGGTGCAAATGGTGGTCAGAGTGTCCACAATGTGTCCACACCCTAGCCGCTTTTTATGGCTTTTGACTGCTAGTAGTAAAACGTGAGGCCTTGTCTGGCGCGGCTTTCCAGCTACGCCAGACATTAAAAAGGCTCCCTCAGGAGCCTTTCTTCACATCAATGCAGTGACGCTAACCGCGCCGCAAACCCGACAAACAGCAGCCCTATCAGCCCGTTCCCCAGCTTTGCCAGTTTCTTTTTGGTTTTCAGATAACGCGTGACAAACGCACCGGAGAAGATCAGGAAGCTCATGTACATAAAGCTAATCAACTCAAGCGTGGTGGAGAGGATCAGAAAAGAGGTCCCGGTATTTTGTGCATTCACGTCAATAAACTGCACAAAGAACGAAACGTAGAACAAAATCGCTTTTGGATTCGTCAGGCTCAGTACCAGGGCGCGTTTCATGATCATACTGGCAGGTTCAGTTCCGCTCTCATGAGCATGATTCTGACGGTTAATCACCGACCAGAGCATTTTGCCGCCCAGCCAGAGTAAATAGAAAGCACCCAGATAGCGTACGATATTAAACAGTACAGGCGTGGTCTGGATTAAAGCCGCGACACCGGCCCAGGCGAGAAACATCAGAACCGCATCGCCGATAAACACACCTGTGGCGGCAAGATATCCTTTTTTAACGCCGTGACCGATCCCGGTCTTCAACACAAACAGGGTATTCGGGCCCGGCACCAGCACAATAAAAAATGCGCCAACAACATACGTCCAGAAATTCAGTACGCCAAACTCCGCAAACACCTCTCCCTCCTTTTGCTAAACATCACCGGAATATCGCAGCAATAACGATATTCTCTAAATAAGACACTATAAAATCAGCGGGCACCTTGCGGTGCCCTCAGGGTTTTCAGATATCCTGGACGGCGAACAGCAACGCGTTGCGGTGCCTGTTCAATCCACATTTTCTGATGGCGTGGATACGCATATTGCGGCGGGATTGTGCTTCCAGCCAACGAGCCTTACGACGACTCACCTGTCGCAACATGCGCCAGCGCCCTACTTCTGTTCTACTGCGCTTCATGTCTACAACTCTTTCTCAAACAGAGCCGCCATTATAAACCCAACCCGGCAGCAAACCAGCGCTTTTACCTGGCGTTTTTATTTGCCAGATGAATCCTGATGCGTACACTCATAACAATACGCTTTCAAAAGGATTTTTTAACCATGACAACCTTCTACACCGTGGTGAGTTGGCTGGTCATTTTGGGATACTGGCTGTTAATCGCGGGTGTGACATTACGCATCCTGATGAAGCGCAGAGCCGTACCCTCTGCCATGGCCTGGCTTCTGATCATTTACATCCTCCCGCTGGTGGGAATTATTGCCTATCTCTCTTTCGGTGAGCTTCATCTGGGTAAACGCCGGGCCGAGCGGGCGCGTGCCATGTGGCCTTCCACCGCGAAGTGGCTTAACGATCTTAAAGCCTGCAAACATATCTTTGCCGAGGAGAACAGCAGCGTAGCCTCCTCGCTGTTTAAGCTCTGCGAACGGCGTCAGGGGATTGGCGGCGTTAAGGGGAACCAGCTCCAGCTTCTGACCTCCTCCGATGACGTGATGCAGGCGTTGATCCGCGATATCCAGCTTGCTCGCCATAACATTGAGATGGTGTTCTATATCTGGCAGCCCGGCGGCATGGCCGACCAGGTCGCTGAATCCCTGATGGCGGCCGCGCGTCGGGGGATCCACTGCCGTCTGATGCTGGACTCCGCAGGCAGCGTGGCGTTTTTCCGCAGCCCCTGGGCAGGCATGATGCGTAATGCCGGTATCGAAGTGGTTGAGGCGCTGAAGGTAAATCTCCTGCGCGTCTTTCTGCGCCGGATGGACCTACGCCAGCACCGTAAAATGATCATGATTGATAATTATATTGCCTACACCGGCAGTATGAACATGGTTGACCCGCGCTTCTTTAAACAGGACTCCGGCGTCGGGCAATGGGTGGATCTGATGGCACGAATGGAGGGGCCGATTGCCACCTCGATGGGAATCGTGTACTCATGCGACTGGGAGATAGAGACCGGCAAGCGTATTCTGCCCCCACCGCCAGATGGCAACATCATGCCGTTTGAAGAGGCCAGCGGTCATACTATTCATACCATTGCCTCCGGGCCGGGATTCCCGGAGGACTTAATTCATCAGGCGCTGCTGACGGCTACCTACTCAGCGCGTGAATATTTGATCATGACGACGCCCTACTTCGTCCCCAGCGATGACCTGCTGCACGCGATCTGTACCGCAGCGCAGCGCGGTGTCGATGTGAGTATCATTTTGCCCCGCAAAAATGACTCGCTTCTGGTGGGCTGGGCCAGCCGCGCCTTCTTTAGCGAACTGCTGGCCGCCGGGGTGAAAATATACCAGTTTGAAGGCGGGCTGCTGCACACCAAGAGCGTGCTTGTCGACGGCGAATTAAGCCTGGTGGGCACGGTAAACCTCGATATGCGCAGCCTGTGGCTGAACTTTGAAATCACTCTGGTGATTGATGACGCCGGATTTGGCGGTGACCTGGCGGCGGTGCAGGATGATTATATCTCCCGCTCGCGGCTGCTGGATGCCAGGCTGTGGGTAAAACGCCCGCTGTGGCAGAGAATAGCTGAACGACTGTTTTACTTCTTTAGTCCGTTGCTGTAAAACGTGCCCAACGATGTTAAACAGGTAGTCATCATGGAAATGGATCTGAACAATCGCCTGACCGAAGACGAAACGCTCGAGCAGGCCTATGACATTTTTCTCGAACTGGCGGTTGATAACCTCGATCCCGCGGACGTGATCCTCTTTAATCTGCAGTTCGAAGAGCGCGGCGGTGCCGAATTGTTCGACCCAGCAGAAGACTGGGCTGAACATGTGGATTTCGACCTGAATCCTGACTTCTTTGCCGAAGTGGTGATTGGGCTGGCTGATGAAGATGGTGGGGAAATTAACGACATTTTCGCTCGCGTCCTGCTCTGCCGGGAGAAAGACCACAAGCTGTGCCACATTCTCTGGCGCGAATAATAAAAAAGGCTGCGATGGCAGCCTTATTTATTTACTACGGTAACTCGCTACCACAGCGGTTGCAAAACCGCGCGCTCTGCTCATGCTCACCCTGATGACAGCGCGGACATTTACGCTGCGCTTTGTGGCTTTGAAATGCACTGCTCATGTGCGTGGTAATTAACCCCGTCGGGATAGCAATCACCGAATACCCAATCAGAATGAGCACGGATGCCACTATGCGCCCCAGCGGCGTATGGGGTGTGATATCACCGTACCCCACTGTCGTCACGGTCACGATAGCCCAGTAGACGGATGCGTTGAGCGTTGTGAAGCCATATTTGGGCCCTTCTATCAAATACATCAGCGCGCCGAAAACAATCATCACAATGGCAATAAACGAGTAAAACAGAATAAGCTGATGTCGTGCGCTAACGATGGCACTCCAGAATACGCGCAGCGACGGCATAAAACGCAGCAATTTAAGAATTCGCAATACGCGAATCACGCGCATGGCGCGCCAGGCGAATACATAGTTGAGACTGATTTCTGGCCATAGCCACATAACATAGAGCGGCAGGATCGTCGCTAAATCGATAAAACCCCAGAAGCTGAATACGTACTTTGCCGGATTGGGCCAGCAAACGACCCGCAGAATATACTCAGCGGTAAAGACCAGGGTGATCGCCAGTTCAAGCCAGACAAAGGCATGCCATTCATCAAATGTCAGGTGATATTGTGTCCCGACACCGGATTCAATAAAGATGACAATGACGCTGAGTAACGCAAACAGCGCGCAGAGTCCCTCAAAACGGCGTCCCGATACCGTTTTTGGATCGAATAAAAGATGATAGAGCCGTCGACGGGCTGAAGTGAATAAACGCGACACGGTAACCTCGCAATAAATAAGGGCTGACATCATGTCAGCCCTTGCGATTATAACGGGTCTACTTTCAGGCAGGAAACCGCATGTCGGAAACTGCCTTCCAGAACCGGTCGTGTTTTCGCACATTCCGGCCCGGCCATCGGGCAGCGCGTACGGAAAACGCAACCTGACGGCGGGTTAATTGGTGAAGGCAATTCTCCTTCCAGAAGCTGGATTGTTTTATTTTTCTCCAGATCGGGATCGGGGATGGGTACTGCAGACATCAGTGCTTTGGTGTAAGGGTGCAGCGGATTGTGGTACACCTCATCATACGTGCCCAGCTCCACGGCATGACCCAGATACATCACCAGCACGCGGTCAGAAATGTGTTTTACCACGGCCAGATCGTGCGCAATGAAGATCAGCGACAGCCCCATCTCGCGCTGCAGCTTCTGCAGCAGGTTTACCACCTGCGCCTGAATGGAAACGTCCAGCGCGGAAACCGGTTCATCACAGATAATCAGCTTCGGCTCAAGGATCAGCGCACGCGCAATACCAATACGCTGACACTGACCGCCGGAGAATTCGTGCGGATAACGGTTAATAAGGTTAGGCAACAGCCCCACTTTCAGCATCATCGCCTTTACGCGGTCACGGACTTCCTGACGCGGCATCTTAGGATGATAGGTGCGCAGCGGCTCGGCAATAATCTCTCCGATGGTCATACGCGGGTTAAGTGATGCCAGCGGATCCTGGAAAATCATCTGGATGTCGCTTCGCACGTCGCGCCACTCGTCGGGCTTCATCCCCAGCAGGTCTTTACCCAGCCACGCCACTTTTCCGTCGGTAGCTTTGACCAGGCCGATAATGGCACGTGCGAAAGTGGATTTCCCACAGCCGGACTCGCCCACGACCCCCAGGGTCTCCCCCTCGTACAGACGCAGGGTGACGCCATCGACCGCTTTTAGGGTTTTCGGCGGCTGCCAGAACCACTGTTTACCGTCCTTAATGTCGAAATGCACTTTAAGGTCAGCGATTTCGAGCAGCACATTGCGTTTTTCATCTAATGCGTTCATACCAGCTCCTCCTGCGGCTTAAAGCAGGCGCGCAGACGGCCTGGTGCAAATGCTTCCAGCGGCGGTGCGCTGTTGCAGATTTCCATCGCATGCGGACAGCGCGGCTGGAACGGACAGCCTTTTGGCAGACGCAGCAGGTTTGGCGGGTTGCCCGGAATGGTGAGCAGGGATTCCCCTTCCGCATCAAGCCGCGGCACCGCGTTCAGCAGGCCAATGGAGTATGGATGGGCAGGCTGATAGAACACGTCACGCGCTTTGCCGTATTCCATCGTACGACCGGCATACATCACCAGTACTTTGTCACAGATACCGGCAACAACACCCAGATCGTGGGTAATCATGATAATCGCCGTGTTGAACTCACGCTTAAGCTCGTTCAGCAGGGTCATGATTTGCGCCTGAACGGTAACGTCCAGTGCGGTAGTCGGTTCATCGGCAATCAGCAGTTTTGGCCGGCACAGCAACGCCATAGCAATCATCACGCGCTGACGCATACCGCCGGAGAATTCGTGCGGGAACATGCGCATGCGCTTACGCGCTTCCGGCATTTTTACCGCATCCAGCATTTTGACGGATTCCTCAAACGCTTCCGCTTTCCCCAGACCTTTATGCAGCATCAGGACTTCCATCAGCTGCTCACCGACGCGCATATAAGGGTTCAGCGAGGTCATTGGGTCCTGGAAAATCATCGAGATCTGCTCGGCACGCAGCTTGTTCAGCTCGTGCTCCGGCAGGTTGAGGATTTCGCGACCATTGAATTTTGCGGAACCACCAATCACACCGTTAGATGCCAGCAGGCCCATCAACGCAAAGGCGGTCTGGGATTTTCCGGAGCCGGATTCACCGACAATCCCCAGCGTTTCACCCGCGCTCAGGTTGAAGTTGAGATCGTTGACGGCGGTAACATCCCCGTCAGGGGTTTTAAAGGTCACACGGAGGTCTTTTACGTCCAGCAGAAGATTGCTCTGCTGTTGCGCCTGTGGCGCAGTGGCCGTTTCAATAATTGTCATGACGGCGCTCCTTAACGGTCTTTCGGGTCGAGGGCATCACGCAGACCATCGCCGATAAAGTTGAAACAAAACAGTGTGACCACCAGGAAACCCGCCGGGTAGAGCAACAGCCACGGTGACACTTCCATCGAGTTTGCACCATCGCTCAACAGCGCGCCCCAGCTGCTCAGTGGTTCCTGCGTACCCAGCCCCAGGAAGCTGAGGAAGGATTCAAACAGGATCATGCTTGGCACCAGCAGTGAGGCATAGACCACAACCACCCCCAGCACGTTAGGAACAATATGGCGAACCACGATATTTCGGGTAGATACGCCACCAACCTGCGCGGCTTCAATAAATTCTTTACGTTTCAGGCTCAACGTCTGGCCGCGCACGATACGCGCCATATCCAGCCAGGAAACCATCCCGATGGCCACGAAAATCAACAGAATGTTCTGGCCGAAGAAGGTCACCAGCAGAATGACGAAGAACATAAACGGGAAGGAGTTCAGGATTTCCAGCAAACGCATCATCACTGAGTCCACTTTGCCGCCAAGGTAGCCGGAAAGTGAGCCGTAGAGCGTCCCCAGAATTACCGCCACCAGCGCGGCGGCGATACCGACCATCAACGAGATACGCCCACCAATCGCGACGCGCACCAGCAGATCACGGCCGGATGAGTCGGTCCCGAAATAGTGACCGGATTCCATATCCGGCGCGCTGGACATCATGCCCCAGTCCGTATCGAAATAGGTAAATTGCGACAGCATCGGTGCCAGGGTCACAAACAGCGCGATGATCACCAGAACCACCAGACTGGCGACGGCGGCACGGTTGTGCATAAAACGACGGCGTGCATCCTGCCAGAGACTACGACCTTCCACTTCCAGTTTTTCACTGAAGTTTTCCAGCGCCTCGCTGTTTTTCTTACTCAACATCATGGCGTGCTCCAGTTAGTAACGGATTTTCGGGTCGATGACGGCATACAGCACATCAACGATCGCGTTAAAGAGAATGGTGAGCGCACCAACGAGGATCGTCAGGCTCAGTACCAGCGAATAGTCGCGGTTGAGCGCGCCGTTAACGAACAGCTGACCAATGCCCGGCAGACCGTAGATGGTTTCGATAACCATCGAGCCCGTGATGATCCCAACGAATGCAGGCCCCATATAGGAGAGCACCGGCAGCAGCGCCGGTTTGAGCGCGTGGCGGAAGATAATCCGGCGCATCGGCAGCCCTTTCGCGCGCGCGGTGCGGATGAAGTTCGAATGCAGCACTTCGATCATAGAACCACGGGTAATACGCGCGATACTGGCGATATAGGCCAGAGATAATGCCACCATTGGCAAAATCATGAACTTCAGCGCCCCGCCGTTCCAGCCGCCGCCAGGCAGCCACTTCAGCGTAATGGCAAATATCATCACCAGTAATGGCGCGACAACGAAGCTGGGTATCACTACCCCGGTCATTGCCACCCCCATTACGGCATAATCCCATTTGGTATTTTGTCTGAGCGCGGCGATAACGCCTGCGGTGACCCCGAGAACGACGGCCAGAATGAATGCCGCAGCACCCAGTTTTGCCGAAACCGGGAAGCTGGAGGCCACCAGGTCGTTTACGGAATAGTCTTTATATTTAAATGACGGTCCAAAATCACCGTGCGCCAGCTGCTTCAAATAATTGAAGTATTGGGTAGTGATGGGATCGTTTAAGTGATACTTCGCCTCGATATTCGCCATAACTTCCGGCGGCAGCGTACGTTCACCGGTAAATGGACTTCCCGGTGCGAGACGCATCATAAAGAAGGAAATCGTAATTAGAATAAATAACGTTGGTATCGCTTCTAGACAGCGACGCAGGATAAATTTCAACATTGCCCGTACCTTCTGGCGTGTGCCTGATGAATGTTACAAAGTAGACACAGTGGGGCAAGCCAGGCTCACCCCACGTATTGCCATTAATGCTTGATAATATAAAGATTCTTAACGGAAATATTATCCAACGGGTCTTTACCGGTATAACCCCCTACCCACGGTTTCACCAGACGGGCGTTAACGTAGTAGTAAACCGGTACGATTGCAGAGTCTTTATCGAGCTGCTCTTCAGATTTCGCGTACAATTCTGCGCGTTGCGCATCGTCAGACACTTTCAGCGTATCAGCGATGATCTTGTCGAACGCCGGGCTCTTATAGTGCGCAGTGTTGTTTGAACTGTCGCTGAGCATCGTGTTCAGGAAGGAGGTCGGTTCGTTATAGTCCGCACACCAGCCTGCACGCGCCACGTCGAAGGTCCCCTGATGACGCGTATCGAGGAAGGTTTTCCACTCCTGGTTTTCCAGCTTAACGTTGACGCCCAGGTTTTTCTTCCAGATAGACGCGACGGCGATAGCCAGTTTTTTATGCAGATCTGACGTGTTGTACAGCAGGTTAAACGTCAATGGCTTATCGGCAGTGTAGCCCGCTTCAGCCAGCAGCTTTTTCGCTTCTTCGTTACGTTTTTCCTGTGACCACTTGAACCATTCAGGCTCAACCAGTTTCATTCCATCGGTATAAGGAGGGGTGTAGCTATACGCCGGGAGATCGCCCTGGTTTTTCACTTTGTTCACGATAATATCGCGATCCAGTGCCAGCTTCAGCGCAGTACGAACGCGTACGTCGGTGAACGGTGCTTTCTGGTTGTTGATTTCGTAGTAATAGGTGCACAGGTATGGGTCGACGTGAACTTCTTTCGGGATCTCTTTTTTCAGCTTCTGGAACAGTTCAATCGGCATGTTGTTATAGGTCATGTCGATTTCACCGCTACGGTAGCGGTTAACATCCGTTACTTCAGAAGAGATTGGCAGGTAGGTGACCTGATTAATCACGGTCTTCGCGTTATCCCAGTATTGCGGGTTACGCTCCAGGACCATACGTTCGTTGACCACCCAGTCTTTCAGCTTATAGGCACCGTTGGTCACGATATTGGCAGGTTGCGTCCATTTTTCACCAAATTTTTCCACAGCGGATTTTGGTACCGGGGAAACGGATGGGTGAACCAGCAACTTATAGAAGTACGGAACAGGTTCGCTCAACGTCACTTCAAAGGTATTGGCATCGATCGCTTTCACGCCCAGGTCGGTGACCGGCTTTTTACCGGCGATGATGTCATCGATATTGGCGATGTGGCCATATTGCAGATAGCTCGCATACGGAGAGGCGGTATTTGGATTCGCCAGGCGCTGCCAGCTATACACGAAATCTTCGGCGGTAACCGGCGTACCGTCGGACCATTTGGCATCTTTACGCAGATGGAAGGTCCAGACTTTAAAATCTTTATTATCCCAGCTCTCTGCTACGCCAGGGATCGGGTGGCCATCTTTCGGCGAAGTATTCAGCAAGCCTTCGAAGAGGTCGCGGCTAATATTGGCCTCGGGTACCCCTTCAATTTTATTCGGGTCCAGCGATTGCGGCTCAGCGCCGCTATTTCGCACCAGCGTTTGCTTATCCGACAACTGCACACCGGCCGGGACATCCGCTGCCATAGCCATATTGCCGGCAAGCAGTGCGGATAGCACTCCCGCGGCGATCAAACGTTTTTTAGTGATGATGGTCATTGTGTTGTAACTCCAGTCATTATAATTACTGGTTT
>ERZ791743.1164-NODE-1164-length-17229-cov-6.084022_pt1 | contig 17229 bp, 18 predicted proteins | sample MGYA00509952_ERZ791743 | MGnify/ENA primary metagenome ERZ791743 (study PRJEB30046, sample SAMN00792040) | human gut metagenome | study: EMG produced TPA metagenomics assembly of the A metagenome-wide association study of gut microbiota in type 2...
ACATCTTCATGAAATTTGTAGAGCAAAGGTATGAAAAAGGTTTTTGGTTGATGAACTCTTTAACAGCTTTATTTGTTATATTTTCATTAATTGAAGGCGGTAATTTAGCTGCATCAAAGATTCGTAATCTGGAATGTCCCAATTACGAAATCTGTCTAATAGATTATGGATGCGGCAAATTTAACAGAAAAATACATATTATGGAGCAATATCCTTGATCTTCGTTCACGGGGAATCAACATTGCGCGGACAGCCCGTCGTCTTGGTGTGTCCCGTAATACGGTACGACATCTTCAATCCCTAAGCTTGGAGGAAGTCCTCCAGCACAAAGAACGGCATTACAAACTCCATGCCTACGAGCAGGCCGTCGCATCCCTCCTTACCAGTTTTCCCTCCGAGATAAATATACAACTTAACTATCTTATAATTAAATATATAATCTAATAAGTATTATCTTAGGTAACAATACAGTAACAAACTAATATTATATACTCACTCGCAAATCCATTTCGTTTTTATGACGATTACAACATGTTAAAAAGTTACCAACAGGAATTTAAGTGAAAAATATTCATTATCTTTGGAGCAAAAATTATAAAGATGGGAGATATAAATCGTTTAAAGTTGGTTCTTGTAGAGCAAAAACGCACAAGCAAATGGTTGGCAGAACAACTGGGTGTTAACCCTTCAACTGTTTCAAAGTGGTGTACTAATACATCTCAACCACCTTTGGAAACGCTTATCCAAATAGCACAACATTTGGGAGTAACAATTCAAGATTTATTGCGAGATACAGTGCAAACGCAAGGAATAAAAAGGAAATTATAATGGCAAAACTAAAATTCATAGACTTGTTCGCCGGATTAGGCGGATTTCATTTAGCCTTAGAGAAATTGGGTTGCGAATGTGTTTTTGCTAGCGAGATTCAACCAGAACTTCAGTCTTTATACGAACGAAATTTTGGCATGAAATGCAGTGGCGACATCAATGAAATAGATATAACAAAAGATATCCCAGACCACGATATCCTTTGCGCTGGTTTTCCCTGTCAACCTTTCTCGCAAGCAGGGAAGCAACAAGGATTTGATGACCAAAAAAGAAGAGGAAACCTTTTCTATAAAATATGGGAAATATTGGAATGCAAAAAACCAGAATTTGTGTTTCTTGAAAATGTACCAAATTTGAAGTCTCACGACAACAAAAATACATATAAAGTGATTTATAGTACGTTGTCACAACTTTATGATATTCAAGATGACATTATTTCTCCGCATTATTTTGGTATTCCACAGCATAGGACAAGAATATACATAGTTGGCAGGCTTAAATCAAAAGGAGGATTAGTAGGATTTAATTTCCCAGAACATACGGAGAGGCCGGAATGCAATATCAATGATATCCTTGTTCCTGACGATTCAGACTATATGTCTTTGCGCCAAATAACTAAAGATCATATGGCTGCATGGCAGAAGTTCTTAGATTTACTCAATGAGAATAAATGTCAACTTCCAACATTTCCTATATGGGCAATGGAATTTGGTGCCACATACAACTATGAGGGTGCGGCACCTTATTATCAACAAAACCAACAACTAAGAGGAAAGAAAGGTAAATTTGGAGAAGAAATTACCGGAAACTCAAAGGATGATTATTTGCTAAAATTACCTGTTTATGCACAAGGTAAACCCAAAGGAAAAGCAAGACAGTTCCCTGATTGGAAGAAAATGTTTATTAGGTTGAATCGTAAATTTTATCAAGAGAATAAATCTTGGATTGATGAATGGATAGCAGATATTCGAAAGCCAGGTTTTGAGAATAGTCATCAAAAGTTTGAATGGAATTGTGGAGCCGAGGAACACCCTAATCTATACACAAAGATTGTGCAATTCCGGCCATCCGGGATAAGAGTAAAACGGCCTACATATTCTCCAGCACTTGTACTTACTACGACCCAAATTCCAATTATCCCTTGGATTGTCACTCCCAATGGAGAACAAGGTCGATATATGACAAGAAAAGAAGGTGCACGACTCCAGTGTATGGGTGATTTAAAAGAATATCCTGATACGATTGCCAGTGCTTTTAAAGCTTTCGGGAATGCTGTAAATGTGGAAGTCGTGAAACGTATTGCAGAAAACTTGATTCGCTTATCATGAAACAAATAGAAAGAGTTTCCATCGCGTTGAAACCGAATGTATACAATACATTTAGGAATCTTAACAACACAGTCTCAAATACGCTAGGAGAATATGTAGACAATGCCGTCCAAAGTTTTATCGACCACAAAAAAGAGTTATTAGAAACTGATGGTAGTAACTATAAATTAAAGGTACATATAACTATAGATTGGACAAATAGAAGCATTTCTATTTGTGACAATGCTGCAGGAATAGACGCCCAAAATTATGAGAGGGCCTTTGAACCTGCACATATACCTCTGGATGACACAGGGCTAAATGAGTTTGGAATGGGAATGAAAACAGCTTCTGTATGGCTTTCGAACAAGTGGAGCGTTCGTACAAAAGCTCTTGGAGAGATGGTTGAAAGATTCACAGAATTTGATTTGGGAAAAGTCACTGCAGAAGAAAGAGAGGAACTTGTTGTAATAGAACAGCCCAAAATGAAAGATTCTCATTATACTGAAATAATTTTAACAGACTTATCCGAGAATGCGCCAAAACCAATGCAGATGGATAAAATCAAGAGGCATCTGTCAAGCATTTACCGTAATTTTTTACGCAGTGGCGAAGTGGAGATATTTGTCAACGAGACTCTGTTGGAAGCACCTAATTATAATATACTAAAAGCACCTTTTTACAAGACACCAGATGGAGAAAATATCCTCTGGAAAAAAGAAATCGATTTTGAAATAGATGGTTATAAAGCAAAAGGATTCATTGCTATTTTAGATAAGATTCAAAATGGAGCAAATGGATTAGTACTAATGCGGCGTGGTAGAGTAATTGTTGGAGGTGGAGATGAACGATATTTTCCTTCAGTACTTTTTGGACAATCTGGTAGTTTTAGATATAGGAGGCTCTTTGGAGAGTTAGAGCTAGAAGGTTTTGAAGTTTCTTTCAATAAAAATGGTTTCAGAGAGGAAGAAGACTTATATATGCTCATGGAAGGCATTAGAGATGAACTAAAAGCAGATGAACCAAGCCTCCTTAGTCAAACTGACAACTATAGACAGAGAGGGAAAGAGCATTATGAAAAGATATCCAAGACCATAAAAAAAGATTTGGAAAAAAAGTCAAAGCCGAAACAACTCTCGAGACAAGTTAGTGCTGTAGAAAGCAATGTAAACAATACTCAGTATATCCAAAAAAATGAAGAAAAGATCATAAAGGCAGAAGCTCTTGATAGTTGTAGTGAAACATTCCAATATAATGGGAAAAACTATATCCTAAAAATAGAACTTGTGACAGAAACCGAGGCCGATTCTTTATATTCTGTTGTTATGAATCCCGATGAAGAAAACACAGAATCCGAAGCTACGCCTATAGTATGTAAAATAAATCTCGCCCATCCTTTCTTTACTCGCTTTGATCAGTTCAAAAAGGGGCAAGACTATACGCCAATAGTCACTATTTTTAAGGCATTAACACTGGCTGAGATTATGGCACCAGACAGAGGAACGAAATATGCTTCCAATGTCAGAATCTTATTTAACCAAGGTATATTACAGATGTAATGGAAATAGAAATTTTACAAAATAAAAAAGAAGGTTTTACTCCAATTATTGGAGAAATGACCATTGACTTGCTATCGAGATTAAAAGCTAAAGTAGATAGTGAAGGGATTGACGTGCTTCAAAAAGAAACAATAGATATATTATCCAAGTGTACAAATCCTAATAAACGAGAAAGTCAATCTATAACAAATCTAGTGGTCGGATATGTTCAAAGTGGTAAAACGATGTCATTTACGACACTGTCTGCACTTGCACATGACAACGGCTATAGGATTATTATATATTTTGCAGGGACAAAGAATAATCTTCTTTCTCAAACAACAAAACGATTAAGAACTGATTTAATCAATGGCAGTGTAAATGCCAAACACTATAAGTTGTTTGAGAATCCTACAAAAGATGACTCGCAACGTATTCGCAATGCTCTTTCCATGAGCACTAAGCCTACGATTTTGATAACTGTTCTAAAACATCACAAGTACATTACTGAACTGGCGACAATGTTCAATAATATTCAATTAAAGAACACAATTGCTAAATCTGGGGTTCTTATCATTGATGATGAAGCAGACCAAGCCAGTTTAAATGGCTACGCCTATAAAAACAGCAAATCAGAGGAGTGGGAAGATGATGAATATACAACGACTTACAGTAGTATTCTGAAACTCCGTAGCGCATTGGAAAATCACTCCTATGTGCAATACACGGCAACACCTCAAGGTCCACTACTAATAAGTATCATGGATTTGCTTTCACCTAAAAATCACACAGTATTAACACCAGGGAAAGGATATACAGGTGGTAAAACCTTTTTTGTAGATGAGCCAGGCTTGATAATAACCATAAAGCAGGATCAAGTATACCATTCAAAACACAATGACTTGACAAACTGTCCGGACTCTTTGATAAATGCATTGCAACTTCATATTATGGGCGTGGCAATCATTGTATATATCAAACAGAAAGAATCATTCTTGTCTATGATGGTACATGCAGACAGAGAACAAGATGCAAGTCAAAAATTTTATGGATGGATAAAAAACTTGATAGATGCTTGGGCAAATATGTTGGCATATGGAGAATCAGATCCGGCATATCAGGAACTCCGAAGTTCATTTCATGAAAATTATGTAGAAGCTATTCGTTTGTATGAAAAATACAATGAACCATATCCATCTTTTGAAGAAATATGGCATTATGTTTATGATATCATTCTTGATACGAACATTGAGCTTGTAATTAGTAGAAATAAAAGACAAGGAGAAAACAAGGAAATAGATTGGTCTGGGAGTTGTTCTCACATATTGGTTGGCGCAGATATGTTGAACCGTGGCTTTACAGTTGAACACCTTGCTGTTACATATATGCCTCGCTATAGTGTAGGAAAATCTACTGCAGATACGATTCAGCAAAGATGCCGTTTCTTTGGTTACAAAAAGAATTATCTTTGGTCGTGTCGTGTTTTCTTGCCTTATGAAGTTATCATTGAGTATAGAGAATATGTTGAACATGAGGAGGAAATGCGTAATTGGTTGCTTGAGAACAAGAGTCTTGAAGATGTAGAAAGACTACTTTTAATATCTAATAGGCTGAACGCAACAAGAAAGAATATTCTTTCAAAAGATACCGTAACTACGAAGTTGTCAGGTTGGCGTAAAATGAATGCTTTTCAGGCTATCCCTGAAAATATTTCGTTCGTTGAAAGTTTTCTTACTTCCCATCAAGAATGGAAACTTTTTAAAGATTACGGAACAGAAGATAGAAACCATGCATATATAAAAGTACCTATTCAGGAATTTATTGAATTCTTGACAGAGTTTAAATTTCAGAATATGCCAGATGCTGCACGAAAACAAGCAACACTAAGATATGTCAAATATCTGAGTACCAAAGCTAATACACCTTTGACACATGGATATATAATACATATGGCATATGCAAGTAGAGAAGCTCGTTTACGTGCATTCAATGAGGACACGCAACGCCTTGTAAATTTGCATTCGGGGCGTTCAACGACATCAAGTTCCGTATATCCAGGAGATGCTGCGATTAAATTTGAAGATTCATTAACCATACAGATTCACAAAGTAAAACTCAAATGTGACTCTGTTATTTGGTCTGGCAGAGAAGCATATACATTAGCGATTTATTATCCAGAAGATTTTGCTATTAACTATGTTGAAACAGAAGGTTAAATGATGAGAAAATCAATATATCAACAATATAAAAAACTGATGGGCAGCCATTCTCAATCTGCCAACTGCTATACAGTGATAAATGTGCCATTCTCTAAGACACATAAACTTGGTGTTGGAATCGATGATCGTCCTATGTTCTTTATAAGAAGTTCAATTACAGATAATGCACCCAATATTAACCTCGAACTTATCACTGTTCAGTTCAATGAATTATGTCGGCTTAAAAAAGATACTGAATCAAAATTTGTAAATGAAAACTATTATACAGTTATCACGCTAAAATCAAAACAGATAGATTATATAGAGTATTTTTTAGATGTCGTGTGTATTGTCCTTGAAAAGCTTGGCGATTTCCCAAGCCAACAGGATTTATTAAATGAAATTCAGAAACTTGTAGAACTTTTTAGGCGTTTTTCGAGACCTCCGATAAAAACTATACAAGGATTATGGGCTGAGTTATTCGTTATAGAGCACTCATCTAACCCAAGCTACCTTGTAAAGTCATGGCATACGACTACCTCAGATATTTTTGACTTTAATGATGGGACAGACAAACTGGAAGTGAAAAGTACTTCTCGTATTAATAGGGTACACAGATTCTCGCATAATCAACTAACACCAAATGAAAGTTCGATTGTTGTAATAGCGTCATTATGTGTACAACAATCTGGAGTTGGAAAAACGGTTTTGGATTTAATGGATGCTATTGAACCAAACTTAGAGAATGCAGAACTTCGTTTTCAACTTGCTGATATGATTTCAAAAACACTAGGGTCGGATTTCGAAAAAGCCTGCGAGTATTGTTTTGATTACGCATTAGCATGTGACACATATCAAAAATATAATTGCAAGGATATTCCTTCTCTTGATAATAGTTCAATACCAGCAGAAATTTCTGATATTCATTATGACTGTGATTTGTCAAAAGTCACTCCACTTGGTGTACCATCTGAAATTTTTCCCAATAGCAAACTGATAAAAAGTCTATAAGATATGAGAACGGAAAAAGTCTTACCTGAAACATTGCTGCAACTTATGTTAAATGTACTTGAGACAGCACCTGATTTCATTTACAAAAAAGGGATACAACCTTTCTTGATGGAAATTGGAGGAAAAGATTACTATGTTTATGTAAAGAATTTATCATCGGCTTATTTCAAAACAAGACCAGACACTACAAGGGCACAATTACCTGTAAAGGAAGATTTTGATGAGATAAAACATTCTATCATCCCGTTTGTGTTTTTAGGTTATGATAGAATTAATGATGTACTTGTTTGCTGGAATCATCATATTGCGAAACAACGTTTGAACGAGAGGAAAAGTGTTTCTTTTTATTCTCGTAGTTTCTTTCAAGAAGAGGTCGTTTCAGGAGAATTTCTAAAGAAGAATCTCAAAAATGGAGACACACCTGTTCTTTTTAAAAGGAAAGATATTGTGTCATTTTTTCGTAATATTGATTCCTTTTTCGGGAAACCAACAAACGATTCCACATCAAGATATGGCATTCCAAGCAATGGCAAGATTCTGAAGATAACGGATAATGGTCTTTTAAAAAAGTTACGACCACTTCTTGATACAGAAACTCCGCATACTTTAGAAGCGATAAAAATTACGCAGCAATATTATGGAAATTTACCAGAAATGAAGTTTAGAGATTGGGCTAATCTTATTAAGACGGTAAAATTTGAAAATGAATCAGATGGTAGTTCTATATGCTCCAATTTATAGCAACTACAATGGCAATTTCTATGCTTTCCATATATTACCATATTTTGAAGTTCTTTCATTTTAACCAAGCCCATATGCCTACAGCTAAGCAGAAAATGAACTGTATAATTACAAAAAAAGTAAACCAATATGTAGAGAGCCAAATTCCTTCATTGCTTTGGAGGCGTTTGGCCATTTTGTTTCTGTGCCGCTCTAACAGTTCTTCTTCGGCCTTGATGTGTTTGGCTGTGCAATGATGCACTTTCGCCAATTCTTCGGTGCAGACTGTGGCACGGATGACAGTGTGTTGTTCCGCCTTGACAATGGCACGGTTGATGCCGTTTACGATATTGTCCGCACTGTCCTTTGCCGCTACCAATGCGTTGAACGCTGTCCGTTCTCGTTGGACGGTGTGCTTCAAGTTGCCGTGTATGTTGTGTAGTTCTTCTTTGAGTGAATTTATTTCGCCAAGAAGATTGCGAAACTCGGTTATCTGGCAACTGACTTCCTGAAGCAGTCCTTCAAGTTCCTGTTTGTCCTGTTCCAATTCATCTTCAGGTGTATAATTGGCAAGCCTCTCACGGAGAGCCGCCGTATCGGGTTGTTTCATTATCGTAGCTGTTTTTAATTCGTTGTCATTTACGTTTTATTCCGCCTTTGGGGTGTCTGCCGATTCTGTTTGAAGCGGCCTGCGCACAACGACGGGCAAACTCAATCTCGTCCTCTTTCGGGTCGCGTCCCCATTTCAAGTTTGATTGCGAACCGCCGCCACCTCCGCTCGATGTCACCTCGTAAGGTGTTGTGATAAGGGTGAAGTAAGCCATCGCCAAGTTCTGCAAGTCCTGCCAGTTGGCCAGTTCCCGGTAGGCGAACTCATCATTGAAAAAGTCAAGCACCTCGTCCGGGAGATAACGCTTGTAGGTCTTGCCGTCATGCTCAAACTCTGTGGGCAGGCTGTTCGGCTTATAGGTCGTATAGTCCTCGAATATCGGATTGCCCTGCCGTATAACAGGCTGTGGTTTTTGTTGCGTACCATTGGGAACGGACGGCTTCGGTGTAGATACAACAGGTTGTTTGGTAGTAGTGCGGACTTGTTGCGCCTTGTCTTGATGCAGTTTCTCCCATGTCTGCCTGATACGTGATGCAATCAGGTTGCGCCCCTTTCCAAGTTCTGATGCCTTGAACTTCGTGTTACCTTTGAATAGTACATAACCACGAATGACATCTTTCTTGTCCTTGCGCAGATACAGCTTATATCCTTTGGCGGCAAGCCGTTCTTGGTAGCCATTCCATGACCATTCGTCAAGTTCGCGCAGGGCTTCTATGCAGTCGGTACTGACTTTGGGGATGTTGGTCTCATGAATGTGCTGCGCCGTAATCCATCCCCTTTGCCGGGCTATCATTTCCGCCGCCCGTTGTGCGCGGAGGTGTATGGCGTGGTCGTTGTTGATATTCCCTTTCTCGTCCACCCGGCTGACTATGGCATGGAGGTGCGGTATGCCGCTCTTGGATTTTTCATGCAGCCATATGGAGGACTTGCTGCCCGATATGTTTGTCTGCGCTGAAACCACCTTGCCGTCCTTGTCGCGGATTTCCTGAATGTCGAAAGCGGCGGCGAAGTCCCGCCACAGTTCCTGCCAATCGTCCAAAGTAAAGTTTTCTGTATGCTCCATCGCCGGGCTTATCTCTATTCGGATAGCATTGTTCCTGATGTTCGGATGGTTCATCGTGGCAAACTTAATTTCCGTCCAGATACCCGATGCATCCATACCCTGCGGCATGAAGTTGTCACAGATATGGGTAATCCTTTCGGGATGCTTCTTGTTCCTCGATTCGCCCGACACGTACAGCATCGCCCTTATACCGTGGGCTACAGCTTTTGCCTTGGCTATCATACGCCGTCCTCCTTTGCATCTTCGCTTGTTGTTCCTGCCGGATAGCTGTTGGCCATCTGTGCGGACTGCAAGAAGTCGGTGACACGGTCTGTGACATACGCCACTTTCTCGTACCAGTCAAGCATGGTCGGCTGGTGCCGGAAAAGTTTTATCTTCTCGTTGTCGGTCAATCCGTGCAGGGCGTTGGCGAAGTTCACCATGTCCGTCCTGCAAGCCGCAAGCTGACGCAATCCATCCAGTTCCGCATCGGAGAACCGCTGCCGTGGCTTGTAACCGAGTGCTCTCGCACGGATGAAGTCGCTGCGTGTCATGCCGCATTGTCCGGCGGAACTCTTGATTTGGGCAAACTCCTGTTCCGTGACCTTGGTGACCACCACCTTGTCACGCCTTATAACGGGCTTCTCCTGCTTGGATTGCAGCTTTGAAGTATCATCTTCTTGTATCATACACGAAAGTTCTTAAAATGGTTGTAAAACGGTATCTACAAAAGGGATGGTGCGAGCCTGCGAGCGGCAAGGACAACGGGCTGTCAGACCGTTGCGAGAGCGTCGTGGTAATACCGTCCGAAGGCGGTAATACCTCGGCATATCTCGCAACTCAACGCTGACGCTCCACGCCATTCCTCCCTTACGTTAGCCATTGGATTAACAAACCACTGCCGGACGGCTTGCAGATTGGGGAACAACGGGAAAGCGGAAAATCTGCCTGTCAGCCCGTTTGTTGCTATTCAAAGCGGTTCTATCCTTTCCCTTTGTTTGTGGATGAACGGGTTGGAAACCACGTTGCCATTCTTTGCCATCCATTGCAGGAGGCACGGAAAGGTCATCACGGATGCGACCCTTGAACGGCAGGTATCTATGAGTTCCAGCCTTGCCAGTCCGTCCAACAGGCGGCGGATGCGCTTCCTGCCCATATTCCATTGGGTTGATAGCTGTTCTTCGGAATACTGGGCCTGACCGACTGAAAGCGTGAGCGGTCGGTGGAAACCTTTGGCAGTGCCTTCCGCAATAGCCATTCTTGCCAAGAGGTCGGCAAACAATGTGAAGTTGCCGATTTCCCTGCCGTCATCATCGGTCGTTGTTCCGTGCAGCCATTGAAGCGCACTTACGGAGAATATAAATGCAAATGTTTCAATTCCTGCCGGGCGCAAGAAACTGTATTTTTCCTTGTCCTTTATATTTTCTTGCATTGTCTGATAAAAATTATGGGAACGGAATATCGGAATGAACTGCGGTCGTTTCCAAACATACCATGCGTGGAAGTTTTCTTGTCCGTTTCGGTGTTATCCGATACCCCGTTCCGGTTTGACATCAGTTTCTATTCCCATTGGTGACGGATTGGGATTGCAGGTGACCTCGTGCATCCTCCACTGCCTTGAAGTCGGAAGATATTTTCATCAGCGCGACACTGATGCGGCAAAGCTGGCTTATATCCACAAATCCCTTGACTGCTTCCATCAGCTTTTGGGCACGTTCCTGACGGTGTTTCATGACGGCCTCGCCGCTTGTACCATTTTCTTTGGTAAGCCCATGATTAAGAAAACGGTTGACCGCCAGCATGTCGGTCGCTTCAATCGTTCCGATGTCGCCTTTCCCCATACCGTAACCCACCATCACACGGATAGAATCTGCTTCGTAAAGGGTGCAGTTGCGCAAGAACTCCAGAATAGTCTGTGCCTTTGCGCTGATGACGGGTCTGCTTTCTTTCTTCTTGGATTCCTTGTTCGTGGAATCAAAAGCCGCAGTATCCTTGATACCCGGCTCCATGTCCTTAAAATTGTCCATAACGGTTGTTTTATAAAAGATTGGTAAATCATTTGTTTTTCTCATGAGCAGCCAGATAGCGTGCAGCCTCGCTGTCGATTTCCTCCTGCGACTTCACCCGTACCCGTTTCATCCAAGTGTCAAGGTCTTCCTTGGCGAAGAAGCAAAGTTTTCCTCCCGGCTTGTAGTAAGGAATTGCACGGCGCATCATCATCTTGTAGAGATAACTGGGTTTCAGCCCGAGGTACCGGGCTGCTTCGGTGGTGGTCATTAAATTGCGTTCACTTTCCATATTCATTCGTTTTATAATTGTTACTTGTACCATTGGGAAACCGGAACCTGCTGTTTCTCAGCCTATAGTTTTCTTCTGTTTCCGATGCAAAGTTAAATTTGACCCGAAGTGGCCCAATGGGGAACAAATGGGGAAAGTGTACAAAAAGGAAATGCGCCATACCGTTGTGTGTGAGCGGTATAGCGCATGGATATAATGAAAATATATTTTGTCGAATGGGGAAACGGCGGGCAGCTATGGGGTGTTATTCAGCCGTCTTGCATTTTCGATGGCCTTGTCGATGGCTTTACGGAAATTCCGGTTCTCTTCTGTCGCCCCTTTGCCGCAGACATCGCTGCGGTGTTTGTCATAGTAGGACTTGGATATGCCGCAATGCTTCAGGAACCCTTCCGCCCAAAGTCTGCCGCGTTCACGCGGCCTGATGGCCTGTGACACGGAGAACACCATGTAGCAGACACGCAGGTTTTCTTTCGGACGGACGGTAACGGGGCGTGAGGTCGGCTTCAGGTTCATGAAATTAACGAAGTCGCTTCCCGATGCAAACTCAAATTGGCAGTCATTGCATACTTCGTAGATGAACAGGCACAGGGCAAGGTCAACGGTGTCCATCCATAAGGCCGTTTCCTGCAACAGACTTGCACGGCTCATGGCTTGCCCTCCTTCATCCGGTTGATGTCAGACAGGATGCTTCCGGCGATACCATGCAGGCGTTCCACCAGCACGTCAAGAAACATCGGCTTGAAACAATATACGCAGAAATACCTGTCGCGCTCCTGCTGCCACTCGTTATATAAATGGTCGGTTTGTGCGTGAGCCGTGTCGTACTCCGCTTTCTTGGCATCGCATTCATCGGACAGTTTCATGTATTCCTCCGAATCCAACGGCAGGAAATCTAGACGGTTGCTCAGTGCCGAATATTTGCGCCAGAGTTCAGTGGCGGCGGCTTTCGCTTCCTCATAGCGGAGTTCAAACGGTTTCTGGTATTCTTCAAAAAGGGTTTCAAAGTCCACAGCCTGCAATGGCTTCCTGTCAAGGGACAGGTATGTTCCACTCTCCGAAAAAAGGGCGGATGAAAATTTCAGAAGCTGATCCGCGTCCTTTTCCGCCAATGATTCCGCTTCTTCTACAACCGTGTTCGTCTCGCTGAAGTCCCTGTAAAACAGGGATAGCAATAGGGCTTGGCCAAAAGAAAGTGAACCTTGCTCGCAAGTGGAGAGAAGCATGTTCACTTCGTGCAACCGTTGTGAAATATTTGATAGCGTACCACTCATAATCATAGAAACATTGTCATATATGCCGGAAGATACAGTATGTCTTCTTCCTTACGCATATCTTTCGTATAAACCAGATATTTGTTTTTTATCCGTGCCGAGAATTTTCTGCAAAAGGCATCCAAGGAAGCATGTGCCTTATAGCCGGATGATTTCACCTCGATGGGACTTACCTTGTCGGCTTCGGCTATCAGAAAATCCACTTCGTAGTTATGCTTTCCGCTTTCTGTGGGAAATGTGTAATAGTACAACTCATGTCCGGTGGCTTTCAACATCTGGGCGATGACATTCTCATAGACATACCCTAAATCCGCGCTCAGTTTGTCACTGAGAAGCTTATGATAAATCGTGTTGTCGGTGAACTTCTTATCCCAAAATGCAAGAGTGACGAATAAACCAGTGTCGCCAACGAACATCTTGTATTTGTCCGGAGCTTGATGTAATGCCATCCCCGCACCCGGATCATTGGCATGATAAGCCATGTTGACCACCATTGATTCCTTGATTTCTGAAATGATTTCAGCCAGTTCGGAATTACGTTTGCCATCTGTCGCGCTCCATGCCAGATACCTGTTGGCGTTGCTTGTCAGCTGTGCCGGAATCTGATGGAACATCTTGGAAGCATTGCCGGTCGGATCAATTTTATTGAAATCGTCTTCATACAATGTTATGATGGAACGTTTCACACTGTCTACCTTTTCAAGATTGTTGGTGTCAAGATAGGAGGCCACAGCCTGCGGCATACCGCCGATAAGCATATACAAGCGGAAATCACGCATCAACTTACGGTTCGTGGCATCACCCAAAGAAGTCCTGTTGTGGAAACAACTTTGGAGCAACTTTATCGTTGCGGTATCTCCCAACGCCCACTTGAACTCTTCATAGTCCATCGGAAACATATGGACTTTGACTTCCTCGCTTGGAATAAGAATATCCTTGACGTTCTTGCGGATTGAAATCAGCGAACCTGTTTCTATGTAATCATATCTTCCGTCTTTTACAAGATATTTGATTGCCTGCCTTGCTTTAGGCGCAAGTTGGACTTCATCGAAGATTATGGCGGACTTGCGTTCTTTCAATTCTATACCGTACTCCAGTTGCAGTCGCATGAAAATACGGTTAAGGTCAGATACATCATTGAACAAGTCGCGGATTTCGGAGGAACATGCGGCAAAATCCACCAATATATGGGTGTCGTATTCGTTTGTCGCAAATTCTTCAGCAACGGTGGACTTCCCGACACGCCTTGCACCCTGTATCAGCACGGCTGTTCTGCCCTCATCTGTCCGCTTCCATCGCAGAAGTTCATCGTAAATTTTCCTTTTGAATATCATAGATTGACTTTTATTGATGGCAAAGATAATATGCGCTGCACGAATCTCAAAATATATTCAGTTAAAAATAACACTAATCTCAATTTGTTTAGACGCAACGCATAAATCTCAAAATTTATATTACACAATAATACAGCAATCTCATTTTTAGATGAATCCAAGATTCTCTTGTTCTAATCTGTGGCTTCTTCCCGCTCAAACATCCTGTCCACCATATCCACCGCTTCAATCTTCTTGCTGTCGACAATTTTGGCGTAAATCTGCGTTGTGCGCACATCGGCATGCCCCATCAACTTGCAGGTGGTATAAAGGTCGGCTCCAACGGTCATCATCATCGTTCCGAAGGTATGACGGCTTGTGTGGTAGGTGATTTTCTTGTCAATGCCCGCCTTTTCCACCCATTGTTTGAGTATCTTGTTGGTTGTGGGTCGTGATGGCAGTTCTGCAAACACAAGTGTTTCATCATTATTATCAGGCTTTCGTTCAGGCAGCCACTTGACGGCATTTTGCGAGAGCGGCGTATAAATGGGCGTAGATGTCTTCTGCTGCACGGTGGCAATCATATACCTGCCGTCATTGCAAATAATATCTTTCCAGCAAAGAGTTTCCATGTCGCTCAGGCGCAGCCCGCAGTAGCATGAGAACAGGTAGGCTTGCTTGACAGTCTTGTTGCGGCATTCCGTAGCGATAAGAAGTTTCACTTCCTCAATGGTAAGGAACTGGCGTTTCGACTCCGGCTTCTTGACCCGCTCCGAAGCGGACAACAACATAAACGGATTCTCGTCCAGCCACTCTGCCCTGACTGCGGCGTTCAGGGCTATGGAGAGTTGGGAAATGTAAGACACGACAGTTCCCTGTTCAAGCGGTTTACCATGCCTGCCTGTATAAGTGTGCTGGATCCAGTCAATGAAGCCGAGTGCCCATTTCTTGTCAATGTCACCCATTCTTGTGCTTTTGCCATATTGGTTGATGATTTTTATGATGCTTCCCAGTTTCTCGACACGCTTGATTCCTTTGCGCTCCTGAATGGCATAGAATTTTTCCAGCCAGTCCGCCAGCGTGAGTTTCTGCCACGCTGATTTGCTCTTGATTCCGGCTTTGGAGTTTGTAATCTCGATGATACGTTGAGACTTGATGGCCTCGACTGCTTCACGGGTGGCGCGGTTCTGCTCCCTGACCCTTGCGTTTACTTCCGGCAAGTGGTACATTTTCAGAAACTCATAACTCCGTTTACCGTTGACATAGATGTCAAGGTAGTACGATTCAGAGCCGTCAGCAAGTTTCTTGGTGCGCACTCTTACAGGCTCTTTCAGTTTGCTTGATTTCTTGTTTGCTGTCATATCTAAAATGCTTTATCTATCAATGAAACCGCTTCCTCTTTTTTCTTGTCTATGATTTTGGCGTAGATTTGTGTGGGACGTACATCGGCATGTCCCATCATCTTGCTTGCGGTATAGAGGTCAACCCCTGCGGTTATCAGCATCGTGCCATAGGTATGGCGGCTCAGGTGGAAATGAAGATGTTTGCCCAGTCCGGCCTGTTCCGCCCATTTCTGTAAATGCTTCCGTAGGACGCTATGTGACGGAAGCGAGAATACGGAAGACTCCGGTTCTCTGCGCTCAGGAAGCCACGACAATGCTTTGGCAGGAAGCGGAAGCGATATGGGTTTGGAGTTTTTTTGCATTACTACCGATACAAAGTGCCGTCCGCCGTTGACCGATATGTCTTTCCAGCACAAATTCGTAACGTCACCTACACGCAACCCGCAATAGCAGGCAAACAGGAATGCCATGCGTATATTCTCCTTTACATAAGGGGTATTCTCCAGCTTGCGGACTTCATCAAGGGTCAGAAACTCACGTTTGCTCTCCGGTCTCGCTATCTTTTCTTGGAAACTCAACAACTTCCAGGGATTGTTCTTTATATATCCTCTCTGCCATGCCGCAGACAGGATGATGCCGAGAATCCAGAAACAGGAACAGGCTGTGGCTTGGGCAAGCGGCTTTCCCTGCGGAGTGAGAGGCTCGGATTTCAGCCACTCGGCATAATCGGTACAGAATTTCTTGTCCATGTCACAAAGCCTTGCACCGGGATAGAACTTCTCGAACTTGGTACGTGATGCCCTTAAATGCCGATATGAAGGCTGCCCCCGTTGCTTGTATTCCTCCATCAGCAAGTCTATAAAATCGGACAGCGGCATTTTGGATTTGTCTTTGGCCGCTTCCTCCCGCGCCTTGTCATCAACCATGTCTTCGGTCTTGGCGAGAATAATCTCCTCCGCCTGACGGAGTGTCTTCGCGTTCTCACGTTTCGCCTTGACGGATGTTTCCGGCACAAGATACAGTTTAAGGAACTCGTATTCGTGCTTGCCGTCAACAGTACGGTCTATAAAAAGGGATTCACGACCGTCCGAGAGTTTTCTTCTACGCAACTTGAACGGACTTTTATCTACTTTTGACTGCTTTCTTCTACCCATTATGCTTCAGTTATTTATATCCTGATGCAAAGATAGAAAATAGCTTTGATATAAGTATCAAAACAAGTAACAAAAATAATTCAAATAAGGGTATAAATGGACTTTTACAAGAATGTATAAGAAAATGAACTGATTTATATAATAAGCAGATATACAATTAAATACATTCGTATTTGTAGAAATATTATCCTTTCATTTCTCTTTGATTATATGTATTTATTCTTTTCCCTCCATTTCCAGCAGCCGCATTGGCGACTACTTGCGGGAACATTATCCGGACTTTCCGCACGTCTGCGAGAAGACCGTCCACAATTATGTCCAGTTCGTCCGGAAGAAGCACCATATTCCTCCGGCCAGATAATCACCGGTCCCATTCTCCCAAGGAGTGGGAGCCCGGTCCGTCATATACATAATTCTTAACAGTAAACATTATACATTATCATATATGAATACCCAAAGCTTTACAAACGGAACAAGCCGCCGCCTGTCACGGGCTGTACGGCGCCAGGAATGCGGAACACATCCTTGCTATGAGCTCAGCACTTCCCAATTTTCTGACATGAAAGTCAGAAGACTCACCCGCCAATACGGTTTTT
>ERZ791743.1185-NODE-1185-length-16906-cov-135.374696_pt1 | contig 16906 bp, 10 predicted proteins | sample MGYA00509952_ERZ791743 | MGnify/ENA primary metagenome ERZ791743 (study PRJEB30046, sample SAMN00792040) | human gut metagenome | study: EMG produced TPA metagenomics assembly of the A metagenome-wide association study of gut microbiota in type 2...
GATTATCTTGGGCAAATAAGAAAATATTCGTAATTTTGCACCGATTTAAGTTAAATAGGTATTTCCATGCATGCATTTTAGTGAAAGAATGTATAAATGGAGGGGTGAAGTGTCGCCCTGAGTGCTTTCGGCTTTTACCAAACGAGAAAAAAATGAGAAAAAAATAATAATTATTAATTAATAAACTTGAAACAAACAAGGATGAGAAGATTAACTCTTTTACTTGTCTCACTTGTATTGTTGTCTATCCAATCGGTCTTGGCGCAGAGTTTCAGCGTCAAGGGTACAGTCGTGTCTGCTGAAGACAACGAACCGATGATTGGTGTGACCATTATGCAAGAGGGAACATCAAATGGCGTAGTGACCGATATTGACGGTAACTATACCATCGAAATTAAGGGTGCTTCGAAGGCTACGCTTGCCTACTCTTATGTGGGATGCGTTACGCAGAAGCACGTTGTGAAAGCGCAGACAAATACGCTCAACATCACCCTTGCTTCGGATTCCAAGATGATGGATGAAGTGGTTGTGGTGGCGTATGGCGTGAGAAAGAAGGGAACCATTGCGGGTTCCGTGTCTGCCGTAAAGTCTGAAAAGATAGAAAATGTGCCGGCGGCAAGCTTCGACCAAGCTTTGCAGGGACAGAGTACTGGTTTGCAGGTCATCTCTTCTTCGGGTGAACCTAGCAAGGCGGCTACCTTCCAGATTCGTGGTACCAACTCTATCAATTCCGGCAAGTCGCCACTCTTTATCCTCGACGGCGTGCCAATCTCAAGCTCTGATTTCAATACCTTGAGTCCTAACGACATCGAAAGTATCTCTGTATTGAAAGATGCCTCTTCTACCTCTATCTATGGTGCACGTGCTGCCAATGGTGTGGTTGTCATCACTTCCAAGCGAGGCTTGGCGATGGACAAGGCGAAGATTACGCTCCGTGCACAGTATGGTTTCTCTGAGTTGGCGCAGACCAACTGGAAAATGATGAATACCGATGAGCGTATCCAGTTTGAGAAAGAAGTAGGTCTGGATACAGGTAAGGATTACAATCTCCTTTCAAGAGTAAACGTAAACTGGCTGGACGAGGTGTTCAACGACCGCGCTCCGCTGCAGAGCTACGAACTCTCTATCAACCGTGCAACCGACCGCTTGAACTACTATGTTTCTGGTGGTTTCTACGATCAGGACGGTATCGCACAGAATTCAACCTTCCGCCGTTACAACATCCGCACCAATGCTGATGTAAAGGCAGGCAAGTGGCTGAAGGTAGGTACCAACACCATGGCTGCCTATGAGGAGGCTCAGCAGGCTGACGACGGTAGCTATACTACCGTTACTCCTATCTCAGCATGCCGATTCATGCTGCCTTACTGGAATCCATACGCAAAGGATGGAAGTCTGGCTTCACTTGCTGCAGGCAACTGGGCTGGAACCAGCGAGAACCCTATCGTTTACATGGGCTTGAATCCTATCAAGAACAAGAAATATAAGGTACTCTCTACCATGTATGCTGAAATCTATCCGATAGAGAATCTGACTATCCGTACTCAGTTCGGTGCCGATTTCACCCATTCTACAGCGTTCCTCCAGTCGTTCCCAAGTCTCTCTTCAAATAACGGACAGGGTACTGCGGCACGCCAGAGCAGCGATGCCATCAACCTGACAGAGACCACTACGGCTAACTACCGTTTCACCCTGAACGATATCCATTCGTTCAACGTGATGCTGGGTCAGGAGGCTGTCAATTTCCACTCAGAGGGTTTCCAGGTATATTCCAAGGGTCAGACCAGCGACCTCCTGACCAACGTATCATCAGGTACACGTGCCAGCCGTTGGGCAGATTCATCTTCTGACTACTCTTACCTGTCATTCTTCATGCGTGGCGAGTATAACTATAAGGAGCTCTACTATGCTGACTTCTCTCTGCGTACCGATGCTTCTTCACGTTTCGGTAAGGATCATCGCTGGGGTACATTCTGGTCGCTCGGTTTCATGTACAACGTGAAGTCAACCGACTGGCTGAAGGATATGAAGTGGCTCAGCACAGCCCAGATTGCCGTAAGTACAGGTACATCGGGTAACTCTGAGATTCCTAACTATTATCACCTGGCTTTGGTTTCTGGTGGTGCCAACTACGATAATACTGCCGGTTTCTATCCTTCGCAGAGTGGTAACGAGGAATTGGGTTGGGAGTCAACCTGGGCTAACAACTTCGCCCTCCGTTTGGGTTTCCTCGACAGAATCAACTTCAGTTTCGAGGCTTACTACAAGCGTACCTCTAATATGCTGATGCGCGTTCCTGAGTCTTACACCGTAACCGGCGAGGGCTATCGCTGGAAGAACGTAGGTGTGATGGCTAACAAGGGTATCGAGTTGAGCGCTGACGGTGATGTAATCCGCACACGCGACTTCACCTGGAATGTAAGTGCCAACGTATCTTACAACCAGAACCGATTGAAGGAACTGTATAACGGTGTAACCGAGTATGTAAACTCAACCACCGGTTTGAAGTATGTGGTAGGTCACTCAGTAAGCGAGTTCTTCCTGAACCGTTATGCCGGTGTGAACCCTGCGAATGGTGAGCAGCTCTGGTATGATAAGGATGGCAACGTGACCAACGAGTTCCGTGAGAGCGACAAGGTGATGACAGGCAAGACCTATGATGCACCTTGGATGGGCGGTTTCGGTACAAGCTTCCGTTGGAAGGGCTTGCAGCTTTCTGCCCAGTTCAGCTGGATCGGTACACGCTACGTCATCAACAACGACCGCTTCTTCGAGGAGAGTGGTGTAACCTTCGGTACTGCTTACAACCAGTCAAACCGTCTGTTGTACGACCGTTGGAAGCAGCCTGGCGATATTACCGACATCCCACGTTGGGGCGAGGTAACCCAGCTCGACGACCGCTTCTTGGAGAATGCATCGTTCCTCCGTCTGAAGAATCTCAGTCTGTCCTATTCATTGCCACAGAGTCTGTTGCGCAAGACCAACTTCTTCTCTATGGTCAGAATCTACGGTCAGGCACAGAACCTCTTCACCGTAACCGGTTTCAACGGTCTGGATCCTGAGGTTTCATCCAATATTTACCAGGCACAGTATCCGGCATCACGCCAGTTTACTCTGGGTGTTGAATTGCAATTCTAACCAAGAAAGGAGAAAAAAATGAATATCAAAAATATAAAGACATACATCCTGTCGGGAATCCTAGCCCTCTCGATGTCTTCCTGTCTTGATAAGTATCCTGAGGATTCTATCCGCATGGACCAGGCTATCAACACGGTGGACGACATGGACAAGCTGGTGTACGGTATCTACGACAGTTTCAAGAGCAGCGCCCTCTATTCGGGCAATCTGACTATCCTGCCAGATCTGCAGGCAGACTTCGTGTACTGCGTGAAGGGCTACTCTAATGCCTATGGCGATATCTACCGTTGGAAAGATATCAAGGCTACCAACACCGACATCGAGTCGGTATATGGTGCGCTTTATGGTGTTATCAACAATGCCAACTTCCTGCTCGATAATGTAGATAAGGTAAAGGCAAACACCAACAGTGATAAGGAGCTCGACAAGTTGGAACAGTATCAGGGCGAGGCTTACTTCGCACGTGCCCTGGCTTACTCTGAGTTGATCAAGTGTTTCTGCAAGGCTTACGATAGCGATGAGCAGGCAGAGAAGGAACTCGGCGTGGTACTCACAGAGCACTATTACGGCAATGAGCCACAGAAGAGAGCCAGTCTGAAGGAATCATACGATTTCGTATTGAGAGACCTTGACAAGGCTGCCGAATATCTGAAGGTAGACGAAGACTTCAAAGGAACTCTCTATGACGAGATTTACTTCAATGAGTATGCCTGTCATGCCTTGCGTGCGCGCGTATCCTTATATATGCATCGCTGGGATGATGCCATCAAGTATGCATCTAAGGTAATCAATAGTAAGTATTACGTGCTGGCAAGTTGCACACAGAAGATAGGCAACACCAGTTATTATCAGTATCAATGGACAGCAGGTAAATCTACAGAAGGAATCTGGAAGGTAGGTTTTACCGTGAACAGCTATGGCGGTGCTCTGGGTACCATCTTCGATAACTACAACTATGTAACTTATCGTCCAGACTATGTGCCTGAGACATGGGTCATCAACTCATTCGACAGCAATGACCTCCGTGCTGCAGCCATCTTCACAACCCGTGTAACAGGTTATGAGCACGGTTTGCAGTGGCCTTTGCTGAGCAAGTATTTCGGCGATGCAGAATTCCTGAACAACAATATCCTGCATGTTCACCAGCCAATGGTGTTCCGTCTGTCAGAGCAGTATCTGATACGTGCTGAGGCTTACGCCATGAAAGCGGACTACGGTAAGGCAGGTAAGGACATCTCTACCTTGCGTACAGCCCGCTACTCATCTTATGGTGGTAACACCTCGATGAGCGAGAGCAACGCCATGAAGATAATCGAGGCAGAGCGCGTGAAGGAACTCTATATGGAAGGCTTCCGTCTGAACGACCTCAAGCGCTGGCACAAGGGATTTGAGCGTAAGGCTGCCGACCAGCCTGCTGCCAACTTCGTGCAGAGCAGTCTGAAGGTTGAAAAGGATGACCCTCTCTTTGTCTGGCCAATTCCTCAGCATGAGCTTGAGGCACCAGGTTCTGAGATTCAGCCTAATGAAAGTAACAAATAAAATAAGGAGACGATCATGAAGAAAATAATGATGGGATGTTTGGCAGCCGTAGCTGCACTCATCGCTCTTGTGAGTTGTTCACAGGATTATACCACTTATGCTGGTCCAAGTCATATCATGTTCTCTGATACGCTCTATCAGTATGCTGTACAGGAAAGCAATGAGGTTTTCAATGTGCCTGTATCTGCAACCGAAAAAGCTGACTACGACCGCACCTTCGGCGTTGAGGTAGTAGACAAGCAGAGCAATGCCATCGAGGGGCAGCATTACCGCATCCTCAACAACACCGTTACAATCAAGGCGGGCGAGATGGTAGGAAATGTGAAGGTTCAGGGTATCTATGATAACATCGGCAAGACCGACTCGCTCGGCTTCACCCTGAAACTGGTGATTCCGGAGAAGTATAACTGGACAGATCTCTATAAGGACTATGCCCACGTGGTAATGCAGAAGTCTTGTCCTTTCGATATCCACAACTTCTCTGGCTGGTGCATGGTAACATCTACCTTCTACAGCAAGTATCTGAACAACGTAACCAACCGTCTGATCAAGACCGAGGTAGTGGAAGGCGAGGAGAATACCGTTCTGCTGAAGGATGTCTATTACAAGGGCTACAACCTGAAGTTGAAGTTCAGCACCAAGAACATTCTTGAGCCAAAGGTTGAGATGGACGATCAGATAGCTGGTGAAACCGGCGAGGCGTTCGGTACCATCTATGGAGACGGCAAGTTGCGCATCAGCCAGCCTTCTCTCTATACCTCTTATTATAACACCTGCCAGAACTATGTATTGCAGTATGTCACCATGAGTGTTGATAACAAGGATGGTTCAACCTTCGGCAACGTAGGAACCTTCATCACCATGTATGAATGGATCAGCGATGCAGAGGCAGAGAAATTGAAAGAACAAGGATATTAATCGTAGAATAAAAAGAAAATGAAAACATTGATTTCAAAATATTGGCTCGTATTGATGGCGCTGGTATCAGTGACTCTGTTCACAGCTTGTTCCAGCGATGACGATGCCGTAACTCCTGTATTCCCACAGGTACAGCCTATCGCCGGTGAAGCTGGCGAAGTGAAAGAGTTTACTTTCGAAGCTAACGAGAACTGGAGCCTTTCTTCAGACAAAATCTGGTGTAAACTGGTGCAGGGCGAGAAAGCAGACGCCTTCGTACTCAATGGTACTGCAGGCAAGCAGACTATCAAGGTTAAGATTACTGATGATGATGCCAGCAATGATATGAGCGTGGCTCAGCTATTCCTGAATATGGGTGGTCAGAAGGTTGCCATCGCTGAGGTTACGCGTTCGGCTGCTGGCTATAAGTTGCAGGTATTCGATGCGGCTGGCAAAGATATCACCGAGACAGGTATCACCTTAGGTTACAAGGACCTCGCAGGACAGCCTGTATACAACAAGTTTACCATAAAGTCAAACTACCGTTTTGCGGTTACTAATACTCCAGCTTGGGTAGACTTGGAAGGTGGTTTCCTAGTAGGTACACCTAACAAGGATGCTGTAGGCGGAGTTTCCTTCAAGGAAAATCAGGGTGTAAGTGCTAAGTATGCCATCGCTAAGGAAGGCAACTATACCATCACCTTCACTTCTGAGGATGGCAAGGCTGCTGAAACCGTACCTGTTATCTTTGAGGGTATGCCTGAAGATATGATGGAAATTACTCATCCTAATGAAAAAAATGCTTCGATATGGAATGTCTGGAATGTATCACTCGATGGTAAGGTGTTCACTCAGAATGGTTCTAAATTGAATAGCAATGAGACCAACGAATTCACCTTTCACAACTTCGTTCCTTTCACCCTCAAGACCTTGGATGATGCTTATCAGCTTGTAGTCTTCGAGAAGACTAAGAATGGTTTGCTCGAGGATCAAACTGGCGCTGTGAAGTTGCAGGGCGAGAAGGGTAATGTAAAACTCACAATTGAGCCTTTGAACAGCGGAAGCCGTACATTCGTGGTTTATGCTTTGCCACAGGCAAAATACAAGACTCTTGAGAACGGTCCAGATGATATGCTGGAGAACAATTACACAGACGTGAAAATTGATTACAACAACTGCTTCCTGATGGAAGTTAAACAGAAGGAAGAAAAGAAGGGCGAGTCTGCAGTTACAGCTCCTATTGTTACCAGCATGGGTATGAATGTAAATTGCGCCTTGACAAGCAATGCCGACTATAAAATGTATGCCGAGGGCTTCTTCAACTATACTGGCAATGAGGTATTCGAGTCAACTGTTTATGGTGGTTATGTAGCCATCTATCCTCAGATTGACGGATGGGATCCTACAGCTGGAGCAAAAGTAGTTATTTACGATGGTACAGGAAACTCTGTTGAAAACTATGAGCCAGGACAGGACGAGAAGGGCATCTATGTAGGAATGAACGTAGAAGGACTCACATTCCCTATCTTCGCAGGATTCAACGATGCCCAAGGCGTTTGCCAGCGAGTAGTCTTTATCAATAATATGGGATTTAGAAGCAAGAGAAAGTAATGAACAGAATGAAAATATTTTCAAAGGCTCTCTTGTTGCTCTTGGTCTCTCTCCTGACCTTTGCAGCAACAAGTTGCTCGGATGATGAGACCGGAGGCTGGGACGGCACATACGGATATGTGCAGTTCAAGCTCAGCAAGAAGGTTTCTTCAAGAGCTACCCGTGCTGCTGCCCTTGACAAACTTGAGAAATTGGATGATGCCAAGAAAATCAAGGTGGTCATGGAGCACAACGGTACAACTGTCTCTCAGACTTTGGTGCTCAATTCTTATAATTCAGAGAATGCAGAGTATGGTCTGAGAAGTGAAAAACTGCAACTCGCTTCGGGTACTTACACCGTCATCGGTTTCTATCTCTATGATGCTGTAGACGAGGAGTTGCTGGCTTCTTCTGCCGGCGAAACATTCACTGTAGTAGGTGGCGGTCTGGAAGTACAGAACCTCATGGTGGAGACTGTGGAGCGTGGTAAGGTGAAGTTCAATCTCGTGAAGGAGTGGGAGAAGACCCGTGCCGGTGGTACAGAGTATCTCTTCTCTAACATCCGTCTCGTTGACGTCAGCGTAACCAACCTCTTTACCCGTGAGACCTATACCTTCCCTGAACTGAAGGTGAAATATAAGGAGTCTAGCGTAGAGCATCAGAATCCTGACAATGAGAACGATAAGTATATGGACACAGGTACAGCTTACTGCGATTCTACCGTATGGTTGCCTGCCGGTACTTATCAGGTTACCTCTTATACTACCTACGGCAAGACAGGTGCGGTGAAGACCAAGTATGAGACCCAGCCTGTAAAGGGTGAGGCGTTTATCGTAGAGGATAATCAACTGAATGATAAAGCCCAGGTGCCTATCCTCCTTTCCAAGACAAAGGAGTATATCAAGGACTATGAGGCTTTGAAGGCTATCTGGGAATCTCTCCAGGGTAAGGAGTGGAGCTTCTATGGCGATGCTACCTTCAAGGGAGCTAACTGGAACTTCAACAAGGAACTCGATATGTGGGGCGACCAGCCGGGCGTAACGCTCAACAGCAACGGCCGTGTCATCGGTCTTATCATCGCCGGTTTCGGTGCAAAGGGAATCGTACCTGATGCCATCGGACAGCTGACAGAACTCCAGGTGCTCAACCTCGGTTCTCACGATGAGAAGATTGGTGCCAACATCTTCAATGATTATGATGCAAACAGTCTGACTGCAGCAAAGAAGAGCAGCATGCGTCACGACTATGAGAATAAGTTCCTGAAGTATGACCCACGTGCCAACATGTCGGAGATGATTGTAAAAAGTTACAACTCTGATCCTAAGGTGGCACCGAAGAACAGAATCAAGAAGGACAGCCGCATCAACCTGAAGGATGCGCAGATCGGTACATTGACCAACCGCATCACCGGTATTTCAAAGGCCATCTACCGTCTGACCAAATTGCAGCAGTTCTATATCGGTAACTCTTCTATCACATCCGATGAGGTTTGTGCGAAGTTCTACAATGCTGACGATCCTGTTTATGGTAAGTTTGCGCAGGAGTTTAAGGATGAGGATTGGGACAAGATGGAAAACCTGACCGATATCGAACTTTACAACTGTCCGAAGATCAGTCGCATTCCAGACTTCTACTATAATCTCCCTAAATTGCAGGCGATGAACCTGGCACGATGCAAGGGCATCTCAGCCAACCAGTTGAGAAAAGATTGGACTCGCTTAGCTGAGGAGAAGACAGGTAAGACACTCCAGATTCTCTATATGAGCTACAACAACCTGGAGGAGTTCCCAGAGTCATCTGCCTTGAGCAAGATGGTGAACCTCGGTTTGCTCGACCTGGCTTACAACAACATCAAGAAGTTGCATCCGTTCGGTTCTGAGGTAGCGCTTTCTTCACTCTATCTGAACAACAACCAGATAGAGGAGGTTCCTGCTAATCTCTGTGCCTTTACAGATGATGTAGAGAGTCTGACCTTCGCCCATAACAAACTGAAGAAGATTCCGAATATCTTCGATGCAAGTTCGGTTCGCGAGATGGGTTCTGTAGACTTCTCTTACAACGAGATTACAGGCGTAGATAATAGTCATGGTACCTACAAGGGTATTAATGCAGCTTCAGTCAGTCTGTCAAACAATAAGATAGAGAAGTTCCCTTCTGAGTTGTTTACAGCCGGTTCGCCAATCACAACCATCGATTTGAGCGGCAACCAGATGCGTACCATCCCTAAGGGTTCCATCAAGGGCAAGAAGGCTTATCTGCTGCAGGTCATCGACCTCCGATTCAACAAGTTGACATCCCTCTCTGATGACTTCCGCTCAACCACATTGCCATACATTACCAATATGGACTTGAGCTACAACTGCTTCACCGAGGTGCCAACCCAGCCATTGAACAGTGCCGTGCTCCGTGCCTTTGCCATCAACCATCAGCGTGATGAGAAGACCGACCAGCGTTGCCTGCGTACATGGCCTACAGGAATCACAACCTGTCCGAGCCTGATCCAGTTCCAGATTGGTTCCAACGATATCCGTAAGGTAGAAGAGACACTGACCTCTCACCTTTATATCCTGAATATCGCAGACAACCCTAACATCTCTATCGATGTAACCAGCGTCTGCCCATACATCAAGGCAGGTATGTATAAGCTGTTCTACGACAAGAATCAGGACATCCGCGGTTGCGATGCTTTGGATCTCGAAAATTAAACCCTATAAGAAAGTAGTAATATGAAATATATGAATAAACTGACATTAGGTATCGTTCTCGCTGCCGGGCTTTTCACAGCCTGCAGCGATAAGGATGATGTCGATATCCCAGGAGGACTGGCGCTCGATAAGGAGGTGATAGCAGTAGCTCCTCAGGGTGGAACAGAGCAGATTGCCATCGCTGCCTCACAGGACTGGGTGGCAAATACCTCTGAGCCTTGGCTGATGCTTTCGCCTGCCAACGGCGTGGGTTCTGTTGAGGGTACCATCAAGGTGGATTCTACTCTTTCCAACAAGCTCCGCAGCACAGAACTCTGCTTCCAGGGTGCCAACGGACAGAGTCGCAAGCTTACCATCACCCAGTTCGGTTATGGCAAGCAGATCTTCCTGAAGGATCCTGTTGTAGAAATCGAAAACTCCGGTTCTTACGATAAACGTGCTTTTGAGAGTCTGATTTCTGCCAACGTGGAATGCAAGATTGGAAAGATTGAGTATTCCTTTGAGGGTGATCTGACCGATGCTGAGAAGGTAGAGAACGATAGCGAGCGTGAGGGCTGGCTCCTGAACAGCAAGGATGAAGATAAGCTGAAAGGTACTAACCTGGGTATCGTGCTGGACAGAAAGTACCGTCCTCGCACCGTGAACTTCAAGTTCCGCTGGGCAATGAACGTGGTTCCTGCTGTTCGTGTGGCAAAGGTTCATCTCGTGCCAGTCAAGGCTGAAGATAAACTGGTAGATGCAGATGGCAAACCTATAGATGATGTTATCCTGACCGTTCGTCAGAAGGCAGCACCAAAGATTGAGGACAACCGTGCCGGTGACTCTCTCTCTGTCATCATGATCAACCAGAAACTGGGTAGCATTGCTACCTTCGATTCCAGCGATAACATGCGCAACTGGAGCGGCGTAACGCTCTGGGAAGCTACTGATGCTTTTGTGAAGGATCATCCTGAGGCTTTAGGACGTGTACGTTCTGTCAAGTTCAGCATGTTCAACCTCAAGAGTGGCGAAACTCTTCCTAAGGAAGTGGGCAACCTCAAGTTCCTGGAGTCATTCTTTGTTGCAGCTAACGAGAACAACCAGATTCGTGAGGTGAAACTCGGTGATGAAATCTGCTCGCTGAAGTATCTGAAGAATCTTACCGTTCAGGCTTACGGTCTGACTCAGTTGCCTACTAACTTTGTTAATCTGGGCAAGAGTCTTGAAACGCTCAATCTGGTAAGTAACAACTTCAACAAGTTGTCGGATATCACCAATATCGTCAACGAGAAGAACTTCCCTAAGTTGCGTAACCTCATTCTCTATGCACAGCGCCGTACGGATGTTGTCACCAACATCGCTTCGCTGGGAGAAAAGAACGCATCAGGCGTCTATGTTTATAATAACTATCCTATCGGACTGTATGGTAAGGTAAATGCCGGATCCGCAGACCGTCAGGCGCTTCTCAAACTCCTGACATGGGATAAGTTGAATACACTGGAGTTGTCTTACTGCTTCCTGGAGGGTGAACTTCCTACCGATGATGAGATGACTGAGGCATTGGAGGCTGCCGGCAAGGCTACCCGATACAGTAAGTCTGACTTCTCTACCAACAAGAAAGATTATCTCGACAAGCTGGTAGGCGATACCTGCAAGTGGTTGCTCTCAGACAGGAGTAATCCTGTAACCTGCAAACACAAGGACGGTTCTGTAGTTAGTGAGAAGGTTTATCCTTACCAGGTGCCACGTGTATTGCCAAACTGCCGTCAGTTGTCGCTCAACCTTAACTTCCTGACAGGTGCGGTGCCAAAGTGGATTCTTTATCATCCACATCTGGTAGAATGGACTCCTTCTATCATGATCTTCAACCAGCAGCCTAAGGGTAAGAACAGCGATGGCGCTGCCGTTGGTTTCTCTAATATGACAGAAGACAGCTACAGCTACGACTACTATTACGGAACCAGCGACCCAGGCAACAAGTGGGAGGTTTCGGGTGTAGCTTATCCGCTCTACTACCGCAAATACGTGGCAGCAGGCGATATTAATGAAGCTGCGCTGATGGCTAAGTACAGGAGAACTAAGAAAAAGTAAGATAAACATAAAAACAATATAGAAGCAAACAATGAAGAAAAAGTTTTTCTATATAGCAATGGTCGCATTGGCATTGACGGGCTGTTCTGACAGCCTGTCAACCATCGGCTCTTCTGACGGCAATTCAGAAATCACCATCCCTGCAGATGCTGAGGCGGGTGAACTGCTGATTAAGTTCAGTCCGGAAATGAGCGATATCCTCGACCAGGTACAACTGAGCAAGACTCGCTCCGGAAAGGCTACCCGTTCGGGTATTCCTTCTACCGACGAGGTGCTCGACATCCTGGGAAGCTACAGCTTCGAGCGTGTGTTCCCGGTAGATGCAAATACTGAGGCAAGAACCCGCGAGGCGGGACTCCACCTCTGGTATACGGTGAAGTTTAATAAGGGAACCGACCTGAAGGCGGCTGCCGAGCGCCTGAAGCAGTTGGGCGAAATCTCAAAGGTTCAGACCAACGGTCGCATCAAGCGTGCTTACAATACCGACAGCAAGCGCATCTATCTCAGCGATAAGGCACTTCAGCAGAAGTCTACCCGTGGTGCTGCCGATGACTTCCCTAATGACCCAGGCTTTGCCAGCCAGTGGCACTACCGTAACCTGGGTGAGGGCAACTATGACTTTGAGAACCTCAACAATAATCACGTGGGTGCTAAGGCAGGATGTGACGTGAATGCACTTGAGGCATGGAAGACCTGTAAAGGCGATCCTTCTATCATCGTGGCTATTCTTGATGAGGGCGTGATGTATACGCACCCTGATCTGGCAGCCAACATGTGGTGCAACCCGGGCGAAAGTGTTCAGGGAGCCAAGACTGATGGTGATGGCAACGGATACGAAGGCGACCTTCACGGTTATAATTTCGTAACCGAGAGTGGCGATATTACCTGGACTGATGCCAACGATTCTGGTCACGGTACTCACGTAGCTGGTACCATTGCAGCCGTAAATAATAATGATGAAGGTGTTTGCGGTGTAGCCGGTGGTGACGGAACTCCTAACTCTGGTGTTAAGATTATGTCTTGCCAGGTATTCTCCGGTCAGAACAGTGTAACCTTGGCAGGCGAGGCGAGAGCCATCAAGTATGCTGCCGATAATGGTGCAGTCATCCTGCAGTGCAGTTGGGGTTACAACTCTTCAGAGTCTAGTATCATCAATGGTTATACTCCTGGTCCTGCTACCGAGAAGGAATGGGCAGAGACCTATCCGCTGGAGAAGGAAGCTCTGGATTACTTCATCAACAATGCCGGTTCGCCTAATGGTGTCATCGACGGTGGTATTCCAGTCTTCGCAGCCGGTAACGAGTATGCTGGCAATCCTGCTTTCCCAGGTGCTTACTCTAAGTGCGTCTGCGTATCTTCAGTAGCTGCCGACTTTACTCCAGCCTGCTACACCGATTTCGGTTCGCTCGTAACCCTGAGTGCTCCTGGTGGTGACTTGGAATATTACAGCAAGATTGGCGAGCAGGAAGATGAATACTGGGCAGAGACGACAACCGAGCAGAAAGGTGCTGTGCTCTCTACTTTGATACAGAACGGCAAGCCTGCCTATGGCTATATGGAGGGAACCTCTATGGCTTGTCCTCACGTTTCGGGTGTAGCTGCCTTGGGTCTCGCTTATGCTGCCAAGACGAACCGTCATTATCGTGCTGCCGACTTCGTAGCCCTGATGAAGAAGTCTGTGAAGGAATTGGATAGTCATTATCAGAATGGTGCAACCAAGACCTACTACATGAACCATACTACCGTAGGTGCTTCGCCTGAGATCGTACAGCTCTCTAAGTACATCGGCAAGATGGGTGCTGGTCTGATTGATGCAGCTCAGCTCTTGAATAACATCAAGAACAAGGAACTCAGTTCTGATATGAAGTTGCCTAACGTGTATGTGGGCATCGAGAAGACTGTTTCTCTCAACCTCTCTGCATATTTCGCAGGTCAGACAGAGGGATTCTCTTGCTCTGTAGCGAATGGTAGCGTAGCTTCTGCTTCGGTAGATGGCAAGACGCTCATCGTGAAGGGACTCGCTGCCGGAAGCACATCGCTCACCGTAACAGCTGCTGATGGTACCAGCCAGACCGTAGTTGTGACCGTTAGAAAGAGTGCCGGTAACAATGGTTGGATGTAATTGGATGTAATATGAAGATATTTGCTTTCCTATCGCTTTTCTTCCTGGCTTTGCCTGTTACGGTGAATGCGCAGAAGGAACTGCTGAAGTTTGAGCATCCGCTTATCGATGCAGGTACGATGACCGAGGACGATGCGCCTCGCACCTTCACCTTCGTAGGTAAGAATGTGAGCAAGAAGATACTGCACATCACACAGGTGAGAACCACCTGTGGATGTACCAGTTCTTATGTCAGGGGCGATGTGATGAAGCCTGGCGATACCTGTCAGGTGCAGATCATCTTCACGCCTAACCGCTATCCGGGCACCATCAATACGGGTGCTTATCTCTATCTGAAAGAGGTAGAGGGACAGCCTGCCGTGAAGCTCGCCTTAACGGGAAAGGTGCTGCCGGGTGCTGACCAGTGGGCACGCTATCCGCACAAGATGGGCGCACTCAGACTGAAACAGGCGAAGGCAAGTATCACAGAGGTAAAGCCGGGCACAGAGCCTGAGGCACGTATCCTCTGCGGAAACAGCGGTGACAAGCCGCTCCGTATATCCAGCCTCCTTCTTCCTCCTTATGCCCGTCTTACGACAGAGCCTGAGGTGATAGAACCGGGTGATGAGGCTGACCTCGTCATCACCATCATAGCCGATAAGATTCCGGCTACGATGCCCGAATCCTTCACCTTCCCTGTTATTCTGGAGGGCTTGGATGCCCGTCCGTCTGACAGAACGATACAGGTCGTTGTAAAGGTAAAAAGGTAAAAAAGGAAAAAAGTAAAAAAGAAAAAAATACCAAGACAATGAAATATTTGAAAAAACTCTTCACCCTCCTGGTGATTGCTTTGTTTGCCTGCGGCTTTGCAGCCTGCAGCAGCGATGATGAAGAACCGGAGGAGCCTTCTCTGGAAGTTACACCTGCCAATCTTCATGGCACATGGGAGTTGGCTGAGTGGAACGGTGAACCTCTTGCTGAGGGCACATACTGCTACATCGTTTTCAACCGCAAGGACCTGACTTTCGAGATGTATCAGAAGTTTGACAGTATGTATGGTCGCCATATCACCGGTTCGTTCGCTATCGAGAACGATCCATACCAGGGTTACATCATCAGCGGAAGCTATGATAACGGTAAGGGCGACTGGAACCAGAGTTATCTCGTAACCCGCCTCCTGGCATCGGGTCCCATGATATGGACCGCCAAGAACGATGTTACCGACATCTGCCGCTACAAGCGTTGCAATGAGGTTCCTGCTAAGATACTCAAGGATTGTAAAGATCTCACTGAAGAATAAAAAAAAAGAGCGAATTATCTGCAAATTCTGCGGATTATTCGCTCTTTTTTTGTATCTTTGCCCTCAAACTTATCATCGGGTTCAAAGTTTAAGGATATGATATTAACGATTACAGGTTCAGACAGCACCGGAGGCTCTGGTGTGCAGGCGGACATCAGGACGATTTCCGAGTTGGGCGGTTATGCTGTTTCGGCGATAACCAGCATCACCGTGCAGAATACCCTGGGTATTCAGGAGTTCTTTGATATTCCAGCCGAGATAGTTTCGGGGCAGATAGAGGCTATCATGAACGATATGCAGCCCGATATTGTGAAGATTGGTATGATACGCAGGGTGGAAACGCTGAATGTGGTCATCGATGCGCTGACCAAATACCGTCCTGCCCATATCATCTATGCCCCTGCCATCTGGTCGAGCCAGGGCGATGCGCTGATGACGGAAGATGTGGTGAGCCAGATCAAATACCGTCTGCTGCCGCTCTGTTCTGTCGTCGTGTCACGCAAGAAGGAGAGCGACATCATTCTTCAGAATTCCAAACTGCTGAGCCTTGCCGAGAAGCAGGGGCTCCGGATCTATCGCCTCGACAATGCCAATTCGCATGGTCTCATCAACCGTTTCTCTTCAGCTCTTGCCGTTTATCTGAATCAGGGCAAGAAGATGGAGGAGGCGTTGGCGATGGCGCAGGATTTCATCAATGTAGAACTTGTGCGCCAGAGCAATCTGCAGGGCAGGAGTTCCGAACTCTACAACCAGTTTATCTCGCAGGTTAATAACTTCTGCCGCACTTACAGCGATGTTCATTTCTATGCCGACCAGTTGAATGTGAGTGGCCGTTATCTGGCTCAGGTTACCCGTCGCATCTCCGGCAAGACGCCGAAGGCAATCATCGATGAATACATCGTGAAGGAGATAGAGCGCGAACTTTCTACCACCACGCATACGGTTCAGGAGATAGCCAATACCTTCGGTTTCTCATCCCAGGCTCATCTCACCAAGTTCTTCAAGAAGATGAGAGGGGTTACGCCTTCTGCTTTCAGGCAACCAAAACCTGTTGATTAAAATGAGTCCAGCCAATTAAGGAAATAAAATACGGCCAACTGAGGAAACGAAATACGGCCAACTGAGGAAATAAAATCCAGCCAACTGAGGAAATATCGAAGAAAAGATGGTGTTTTTGTAGTTCCTATCGGATGCTTGAAAGATTAAAACAAGGCTCATTCTACTTCTTGCCTGCTAACGGCTCTAACTTGCATCAGCGTAGTGTATGAACGAATAAAAGTTAAAATAATTAAGTTAAAATAGAAACACGGACAAATTGAATTTGTCCGGCTCTTTTGTCCGGTCGCTTGTAAAGTGTTAAATATTAGTAACTTATAAGCTACCGGACAATTTGTCCGGACAAATTCAATTTGTCCGTGTTATTTTTTTCTTTTTATCTCTATGTTTTCCACCTCGTAACTCATAGACTTTGGAGCCATAAAACTATGAGTTACTAAGTTTAACATAAAGCACTAAAGCAGCCAAAGGAGAATAAGAGAGGTTGGAACGTAAACAGTTGGGAATGAG
>ERZ791743.1187-NODE-1187-length-16887-cov-19.014674_pt1 | contig 16887 bp, 12 predicted proteins | sample MGYA00509952_ERZ791743 | MGnify/ENA primary metagenome ERZ791743 (study PRJEB30046, sample SAMN00792040) | human gut metagenome | study: EMG produced TPA metagenomics assembly of the A metagenome-wide association study of gut microbiota in type 2...
GTTCGGCTATATAGCGATCTTCTGTTAATAAAGAGGGTATTTTGACACACCCTCCAGAATTTTCTATCGGTACTTTAGGATTTTCTGTCGGTAGGATTGTGAAGCCGTGATGTGGCAATAGCATACAATGACCTCTGATGAGGGTAAATAATTATATCGAACTCACGTATATTGAGCAACTTTGTGTCATTAAGCCTAAAAAACTTTTTTTCATTTTGCTAATCTCTGGCGTTGGCGTAACTTTGCGGTATGAAAAAGCTTTTACTGCTATTTTTGTTATGGAGCATGTTTGTTCCTATGTTGTCCCAACGAACCGTCATTTATGATGACGGAATCGCTTCTTTGCGTTTGGACAAAGGAGGTGAAGTGAGTGGACTACCGGTATTGGACCTGTCAAAACGGGAGGAATTGACTGTTTCTTTTGACGACCTTACGCATGAATACAGGCGTTTTTCCTATCGCATAGAACATGTGGGGGCGGATTTTTTGACAGACGAGGGGCTATTTGACAGTGAATATATGATAGCTGACGATGCGGAGTTGCTCATTGAGGATTATGCGCAGAGTATGAATACTACGGTTTTGTACAACCATTATTCTTTTAAGTTGCCAAATGTAAATATGCGGCCGTTGCTTTCGGGAAATTATCGGCTGACAGTTAGAGTGGAGGATGAAGATGGGAATATGCAACCTGCGTTTGAAACTTATTTTGCTGTGGTGGAGCATAAGACTTCGGTGTTGTTGCGTGGTACGACGAATACGGAGATAGATTATAACAAAACGCATCAGCAATTGGATATCGAACTGACATATGGTGATGAGCTTTTCATTCGTGATGCGACGCAGGATATTCGGATTGTTGTATTGCAGAATGGCCGTTGGGACAATGCGGTGGAATATCCTAAACCGACGGCTCAAACAGGGAAATCATTAAAGTGGGAGCATTCACGTGATTTGATTTTTAAGGCTGGGAATGAATACAGAAAATTCGAGCAACTCAGCACGCGGGTTCCTGGAATGTTCGTGGATAATGTCCGCTATTTCGAACCATATTATTATGCCACTCTGCCGGTGAATACACCACGTAAGAATTATTTGTATGACGAGGACCAGAATGGCCGTTATGTTATTCGGACGGAACGGTCGGGTGATGCTGATGTGGAGGCGGATTACATGTGGGTAATGTTTCAGCTGGAGATGCCGCAATTGACCGATGCAGATGTATATTTGGATGGTTTGTGGACAGGTAATTTATTTGTGCCTCGCTATCAGATGAAGTATAATGCACAGGCAGGACGTTATGAAGCGCTGATTTTCCTGAAACAAGGATATTATTCGTATCAATATGTAGCTGTGCGTCGAGGAGGTGGCGGACGGAAGAGTGCTTTTTCTGTCGAAGGTGACTTTTTCCAAACGGAAAATGAGTATACGGTGCTGGTGTATTATCGGAAACCTGGTGACCGTTATGATCAGCTGGTTGGATGGAGAACAGCTTCGTATCGGGCGAGATGATTGAGCCTGAAGTGTTTTTAGAAAGATGACCAATATGGATAATGATATTTATACAGGGAAAATTGTTTTTCTGGATGCTTATACACTGAATCCGGGAGATTTGGATTGGGCTGAGTTGAAACAGTTTCCTGGGCTGATGACATATGAGCGTACTTTGCCTGCTGATGTGGTGGAGCGTATAGGTGATGCTCGGATAGTCATTACCAATAAAACCGTGTTGACAGAAAAGGAGTTTGCGCAACTGCCAAATCTGGAGTTGATATGTGTGGCTGCTACAGGATATGATGTCGTAGATGTGGCCGCGGCAAGGAGGTATGGTATAACTGTATGCAACTGTGCAGGTTATAGTACAGGGGCTGTGGCACAGGCTGTGGTTGCGCATTTGTTGGAAGTGACTAATCAAGTGGGCCATTATACGCGAGCAGTGGTTCAGGGAAAACAGTGGGCTAAAAGTGTAGATTTTTGTTATTGGGATTTACCGTTGACCGAGCTGGACGGGAAAAAGTTGGCTGTAGTTGGGTTTGGGAATATCGGAAAGGCGGTGACCGACCGGCTCAGGCCGTTTGGCATGCGTCTTTTTGCTGTGACTTCAAAATCTAAGGCGGAATTGCCTGCCGATGTGGAGAAAATAGGTTTGGAGGAAGCTTTTGCCTGTTGTGATGTGGTGAGTTTGCATTGTCCTTTGACGGTGGATAATCAGCAGTTAGTGGGGGATCGGTTATTGGAAAAGGCAAGAAAAGGTCTGGTGCTTATTAATACTGCGCGTGGTGGTTTGATTGATGATGAGGCCGTCGCTTGTGCGTTGGCTTCTGGTCGTTTGGGAGCATATTGTTGCGACGTATTGTCGGTGGAACCGGCGCCCGTAGAGCATCCGTTGTTGAAGGCAGAGCGGGTGTTTATAACTCCGCATATCGCATGGGCTGCTCGGGAGGCCCGGTGCAGGATTATTCGTATTTTGAGTGATAATATCATGGCATATTTGAAAGGAATGCCACGAAGCGTAGTGAATTGAATAATGGGATCTTCACATCTCAAAAAAATAATAGAGTAAAATGATAGATATTTCGCTTGTCCAGATTTTTGATTTTGTAGGAACCGTTGCTTTTGCAATCTCTGGCATCCGTTTGGCCTCGGCCAAGCAATTCGATTGGTTCGGTGCTTATGTTGTAGGTGTGACTACAGCTATTGGTGGAGGTACCTTGCGTGACTTGATGTTGGGCGTGTCACCCTTTTGGTTGACCAATCCTTTTTATCTGGCGTGCTCAGCTTTTGCTTTGTTGTGGGTGATTGTTTTCCGCAGATTACTGGTTCGACAGAACAATACGTGGTTTATATTCGATACCATTGGTCTGGCTTTGTTTACTGTTGTAGGTATTGAAAAAACCTTAACGGCAGTTCCGGCCGACGGTACCAGTTTCCCGTTTTGGGCGGCTATAATTATGGGGACTGTAACAGGTGCAGGGGGAGGTGTGCTGCGAGATGTGTTTATCAATGAGGTGCCTTTGATATTCCGTAAGGAAATCTATGCCTTGGCCTGTGTTATTGGCGGATTGGCTTATTATGCTGCATATCGTTATGGCCTGAGTATGAATGCTTGTTCTATTATATGTGGTGTAGTGGTTGTGAGTATTCGGTTGCTGGCAGTGAAGTATAAATTGCAATTGCCCATCATTAAAGGTGAAGGATAAAGGGGAATGGCGTCATATGTTTTACTAATGGCGGCGAACTTCTAAAAAAAAGGGCTTGGCTTTGGCGCAAGTCCTATATTTTCATTAATTTTGCATTCAAATCAGGGCGATACGTAGAGTATTGACCTCTTTTGGACCTTGGGAGCCCTTTTATTATAGGTTATCCTAAGGTTGAGATGTCTAACTAATTTGTTTTAATATGGGGCTATTACTCCTCTATTTGTTTTCGGCTTTAACCATTTCTTTTTTGTGCTCAATCCTTGAGTCGGTACTGTTGTCAACACCTATGTCCTTCATAACGATGAGGGAAAATGAAGGGTATAAGTCTGCGGCTTTGCTAAAGAAGTATAAACAAGATATTGACAGGCCCATTTCCGCAATTCTTTCATTGAATACCATAGCTCATACAGTGGGAGCGGCTGGAGTTGGTGCTCAGTCCAATATAATTTTTGGAAATGAATATTTTGCCTTGACTTCAGCTATTCTTACGTTGTTAATATTGGTGTTGACCGAGATTATTCCTAAGACAATTGGTGCAACGCAATGGAGAACATTGGCACTTCCATTTACGGGAGTGATTCATACTTTAGTAATTATTACGTATCCGTTGGTTTTGCTTTCTGAATTGGTAACAAAGTTGGTGTCGACCAAGAAACAGGCCTTGACTGTAAGCCGTGAAGAGGTTTCGGCGATGGTGACTGTTGGAGCGGAAGAAGGTGTTTTTGAGAAGAAGGAGAATCGTATGATTCAGAATCTTTTGAAACTGGATGACATTACGGCTCGCGAAATCATGACGCCCAGTTCGGTCGTAGAAATGGCTGAAGAGAATTTAAGTTTGAAAGAATTCTATCAGAATCCGGATTATAGGGCATATTCCCGTATTCCTATATACAATGCAGAGAATGATGATTATATCAAGGGGTATGTATTGCGGCAGGAGATATTGGAACGTTTGTCTGAAGATAAATTCGATTTACATCTTTCGGATATTCTACGTCCTGTATTGACATTTACCGAAACGGAGAGCGTTTCAAATATTCTTGAAAGTTTATTGGCGAAGAAGGAACATATTTCTGTGATTATTGATGAGTATGGCTGTTTCCGAGGCATAGTAACTATGGAGGATGTTTTTGAAACCATGTTAGGCGCAGAAATCGTAGATGAAAAAGACACCGTAACCGATATGCAGGAGTTTGCGCGGGCACAGTGGCAGGAACAGCAGGAGCAGCAGATGCACGAGCATCAGGACTTTTTGGGAAAAGACAAAGAGGAGGAGAAGTAGAAAGCAGAGGAGAAGTGCGTCAATTAGTACAGTGCAGTGATTTCTTGAGTTGAAATTTATTATTGTGGCAGGCTGCTATGTTCTATATCGCAAGGAGGAACAGTTGTTCGGCCTGTGAAATTTGTTCCTGTGATGTATAGAGATGTGAGAGGAAGAGGTGTCTTCTTGTCTTGAAAAGAAAGAATAGCTAGGGCTTGGGTTTAATAGACTTGAGTCTTGCTGTAAGTGAATAAAAACAGTCAACCGATTTGCAGTATTTTACGTATGAATGGGTTGACTGTTTTTATGGTATCTGCTGGATTTAATCTTGATTTTTTGCCCATTCTTTTTGGATGATATTGAATAGTTGAGTAATGATTTGAGGTGTTGCATATCTATTTAATTCATGTTTAGCAACTCTGATGTAACCTTGAATTTCGGGCAGATGTCCCGTGCTGAGCCGATAACAATCTATATGCAGGCAGCGGTGTGTCAGGTTGTGCGTCAGATTTAATGCTATTGTGGAAAGTAGAAAATCCTGTTTTGGATGAATGCATTCCTTAATCTTCTTCAGCACTTCTGCTTCGCTCGGCTTTTGTTTGAATTCCAAGAGAAAAGGTTCATAAAGTCCTTGCCAAATATCGCCTTTTTCCCGGCGTCTCAGCAGAAGTTCATTTTTATCCTCGATGTGAAGATAGACAAAATAACGGTCGGTTACTTTTGTTTTTTTTGATTTTATTGGTAACAAAGAAGTGGCTTGGTGAGATAAGGCATAGCATCCACCTGCGAGAGGGCACGAAGTACACTTGGGGGATTTTGGAGTACATTGCAGAGCTCCGAAATCCATGATGGCAGAGTTGTATTTGCCAGGGGCTTTTCTGTCAAGCAATTGGTTGGCCAGCAATGTGAATTCTTTCTTTCCGTCAAGGGTATCAATAGGAGTATGGATACCGAAAAAGCGGGAGAGTACGCGGTATACGTTGCCGTCAACAACGGCATAAGGTTGGTTAAAGGCTAATGAGGAGATGGCAGCTGCTGTATAATCGCCTACCCCTTTCAGTTTCCTTATTTCTTTGTATTCGTTTGGAAATTGTCCTGCTTGTACGATGGTTTGTGCGGCATAATGCATATTTCTTGCGCGGCTATAGTACCCCAGACCCTGCCAGACTTTCAGGACGTCGTCTTCGCTGGCTGTGGCAAGGTGTTTTACGGTGGGAAACTTTTGGAGAAACCTGAGAAAATAGTCGTGGCCTTGTGCAACGCGCGTTTGTTGAAGAATGGTTTCGGAAACCCAGATAATATACGGGTCCGAAACCTTTCTCCATGGCAAATCGGAACGGCCGTTCCGGTCATACCAGTTTTCGATAATGTCGGTGAATTCTTTCAATGCAGATTGATTTTCTTTTTTAGAGCAGGTTTTAATGGAATAGTCGGATGCGTTCTTCTTCGGAAAGTTTACATATGAGGAGAGTACCGTCTTTTTCTACGACTATGTAACCGTCCAGGCCTTGAACAACGACTTTCTTCAATCCGGTAGTGTGAATGATGGAATTGTTGGTTTCGTAGAGTTCAATGTCCTTTCCTATCGTGGCATTCCCATATTCATCCTTTTGCGATTGCCGGCGCAGTGCCCCCCATGTACCTAGGTCGTTCCATCCGAAATCTGCTGGATAAACAAAAATTTCTTCCGCTTTTTCCATGATTGCATAATCCACAGAAATATTCGGGCATTTGGGGAATTGTTGGTTAATCATGTCCTGTTCCTGTGGAAGATCGTAATAGGAAAAGATGTCCTCGAAATAGTGTGAAATCTCCGGTTGATACACTCGGAATGCGTTGACAATGGTGCTGACGCTCCAAATAAAAATTCCGGAATTCCACAGAAAATCATTCTGCTTGATATATTGTTCTGCCAGCTCTTTGGTCGGCTTCTCCTTGAAAGTGTCTACACGGAAAATGTTCTTCTTTCTCGAGGAAGAGAAACTGAGGTCTCCTTTGATATATCCGTAGGCCGTTTCCGGGTGGGTCGGGCGGATTCCGAGTGTTACGATAGCGTCGGTTTCCGCCGAGAACTCCATGCAGTCGGATATTGCGTCTTGGAATTTTTTTGTGTCGGCAATGAAATGGTCACTGGGAGTAACGATTACATTTGCACGTGGATTACGTTTTTTTATTTTCCAACTGACATAACAGATACAGGGAGCTGTATTCCTGCGGCAGGGCTCGAACAGTATATTTTGTTCCGGGACTTCGGGCAGTTGCTCTTTGATCAAATCTTTATAAGCAGCGGAAGTTGCTACCCAAACATTTTCAGGAGGAACAAGTCCTTTGAACCGTTCTGCAGTCATCTGTATAAGTGTCTTTCCACAGCCTAGAATATCCAGGAACTGTTTCGGACGATTGGTATTGCTGATGGGCCAAAAACGGCTTCCGACACCACCGGCCATAATTACAAGATGATTATTGTTGTTTGTCATGTTTCGTAGTTTTGAAGTTGTTCTGTTTTCCCGTGTCAAGCCTGCCAGGAGCTTGGATGTTTCTCTATATATTATTTGGTGATAACTCCTTCAATATGCAACCGTACCATTTGGTTGTTTGCATTGGAGCGTACAATGATACTTTTCTTGAAGTAACCGGCCGGCATGCCTTTCCCATTGTATGAGACGATAATTTCCCCCTGTTTTCCTGGTTTTATGGGTGTTTTGGTATAATCACTGGCAGTGCAGCCACAAGTGGAAACTACTTGTTGGATAACGAGTGGTTCGTTTCCGTTATTGGTGAAAACAAATTTATGGGTTTGCAGCACTTTTTCGGGAAATTTCCCAAAATGATGGCTAAGTTTGTCAAATTTTAAAATGGCTTGCGCAGTACTGTTCATGGAGCATAAACAGAGCGCCAGTATCAGGAGTGGAATAACTGTTTTCATGCTGTCTCGTTATAGCAAATATTGTATTTTGCAAATGTATAATTTAATCTGCAAATATTAATAAAAATATGGATAAAAGTATTGGTGGAAGCAGTGCATTGTATTTTTTACGTGAGTTCGGTATAACTACCCCAAAAGACGTATTACCGAAAATTCAGGAGAAAACAGTCAGTACTTTCGTAAAAACTAAAGTACTGACAGAAATTTCTATCAGTACTTTAGGATTTTCTGTCAGTAGGACTGTGAAACCGTGATGCGGCAATAGCATACAATGACTGTGCCCAGGGATAAATAATTACACCGAACTCACTGTTTTTATGTAGTTAATCCATAGTGACGGAATTTTTCATATCTCAAGCAAAATGACAGTTTCGGGTGGCGAAGAGAATTCTTCTTGCCAATGCTTGTTTCGGAAGTGTCGTCTGTGGAAATGGAAGAGAAGATAAATTCTTATCTCCATTTTGCCAGCCGGATAGTTAGTATTAACTTTGCTTAGATTTGGCTGAAGAGTGATTGGTAGTCATCTCGTATTTCCGATTTTAGGTGCCGTTTCGTTTTGGAATACGGTTGTTAATAACTAAAAAGTAGTCTGTATTGGTTGCTGTCAAAGTAAATAGGCCCCCGGTAGAAAGAATTATTTTAGGAATAGACCCCGGTACGAATGTATTGGGCTATGGTGTTTTGAAAGTCTGCGGTCGCGATGTCAGCATGGTCGCTATGGGGGTTATTGATTTGCGAAAGTGTTCTGATGTATATTTGAAGTTGGGCAGAATCTATGAACGGGTTATGGGAATTATTGATTCTTTCCTTCCTGATGAATTGGCTATTGAAGCCCCTTTCTTTGGTAAGAATGTGCAGAGCATGTTAAAACTGGGCCGTGCGCAAGGTGTGGCTATAGCCGCTGCTATCAGTCGTGATATCCCGATTCATGAATATGCCCCTTTGGAAATAAAAAAGGCGATTACAGGAAACGGGCAAGCGAGCAAGGAACAAGTCGCAGAGATGTTGAAGCGGATTTTGAAAATTAAAGAAGAGAATATTCTTCCTTTCCTGGATGCTACGGATGCTCTTGGTGCAGCTTACTGCCATTATTTGTCGTTGAGTAAACCTGAGCGAGTGCATACATCTTCTTCGAGAAGTTGGAGTGAGTTTGTCAGGAACAACACCGGACGGGTACACGGAGACCTTCCCGAACAGGAGACGAATTTGAAAAATAGATTATGCAGAAAATAATAGAAATTAAAGGAGGGGTGGCGCGGCATCCGGATTATCGCTTGGCGGCACCTTTGGATTTTGAATTGTTTAAGGGCGAACACTTGGCTATATGTGGCCCTAACGGAGGAGGAAAGACGTTGCTTGTTGATATTTTACGTTCAGCCCATCCTCTCTTAGGGGAAGGAGTAAAATATGATTTTGGCGATGAACCGGGTATGATTTCGGACCGAATGCAGTATGTAGCATTTAAAGATGCTGAGGGAGAAATTCCTGGCTCGTATTACCAGCAGCGATGGAACCATGGGGATAGCCCAGATTACCCGACAGTAGAAAGTGTGATTGCGCCTTTACTGAAAAATGGATTTTCAGGGTATGATTTTTTGAAGGCGTGGGGCCTTGATGCAATCTGGAAAAAAGAACTGCATTGTCTTTCCAGTGGGGAATGTCGGAAATACAGGTTGTGCAAATCGTTGGTTAGAAACCCTAAATTATTGGTACTTGACCAGCCTTATATTGGGTTGGACCGGAAATCTCACGAGGAATTTTCTGATTTCCTGAAGATGTTGGCTGATAAAATGTCTATTGTGATTGTTGTAAGTCGGGTGGAGGATATTCCAGAGTGCATAACCCATGTTGTACATGTTGAGAATAAGTGTGTCTTCCCGAAAGTCAGTAGGGAAGCATATTTGGAAGACCATCCGGTAACGCGTCAGCAGGAGTGTTTTGACGGGAAAAAGGAGACAGGAAAGCCCTTGTCGTCTGATTTTGTTATTTCATTGAAGTCGGTGACTGTTTCTTGTTTGGGGCACGTATTGTTGGATTCCCTGGACTGGCAGGTACGAAAAGGGGAATGCTGGGCACTGACAGGTGAGAATGGAGCAGGGAAGTCAACTTTGCTTTCTGTGGTTTGTGCTGATAATCCCGCAGCTTATTCCAATGATGTCACTTTGTTTGGCCGAAGACGCGGACGCGGTGAGAGTATTTGGGATATAAAGAGGCGTATAGGCTATGTTTCGCCGGAATTGATTCGTTCCTATGTTAAGCCGTTAAAAGTGTATGAAGTGGTATGTAGCGGGTGTCGTGATACTGTAGGGCTTTATGGGAAACCGACGGAACGTGAAATGGAACAATGCCGGAAATGGATGAGTGTCTTTGGTATAGAGGAATGGGCGGAACGCTCTTTTCTGACGTTGTCTTCCGGCCAGCAACGGTGGGTGATGTTGGTGCGTGCTTTTGTGAAGGAGCCTGAACTTTTGATACTTGATGAACCTTTCCAGGGGTTGGACCGTATCTATTGTTCAATGGCGAAAAATATATTGAATAATTATTTGAGTGATGGGCAGCATACTCTTGTGATGGTTACGCATGATATGTCAGAGCTCCCTTCCTGTATAAATCATCATTTACATTTAATAAAGCCTTCCGCGCGAAGGAACTTATCTTGAAACAGTCCTTTGTCGGTAAGTGTATTGATGGTGCTTGCCGAGTGGAGGTAAGCCGTTCATATCTGGTTGTGCAATAGTTTTTCAAAAGCGTGAATCAGGGTTGACTCTATTGATGTGGCCGGTTTATTTTTTCAAAAGATTACGTTGGGGATATTCAGTAAATGTCGCCCAATTTATACTATTTACTGAATGTCCCTACGTTGTAAAAAAACAAGCGCGGCATCTCATCTTTGCAGAAGATTTCAGGTCGTGACGTTTGGAGTTTATTGTACGGCCAAGATAATATTAAAATGAATCTTCAGCTCTCATAATTCACATTTTTTGGAAGCGGAGCTGAAGATTCATTTTAATGTTCTTGTTGTATGTTATGACCTTCTTTAGTTGTTTACATAAATTTTATGGGAGATTTGTTTTCCGTTCTCAAACGAAATCCTGACAACAGATACAGTGGACTTTTGTTGTGAAACGGGGATCTGCACGCGAGTCAATCCTGCAAAGTTGTACTTTCCTGTAAGTTGTCCATTTGTCGAGAAAATTTCTACCGTTTTAATTTTGTATTGAGCGTTGATGGATATGACACCTTTGTTGAGTGAGATTTCCGTTGGGGCAGAAGGAATGTGGATAATAGAATTGCCTGTTACTTCCGCTTGCTGGTTCTCATCTTTGATTTCAACGATTTCATAAATAGCAGGGGACTGTCCGCTTCGGTTTATTTTTAAAGCCACAGCATCGTGATGTCCGCTCAAGTCAAAAACCTGTTTGTTTCCTGTCAGTTCACCGATTTCGGTCCATGTATCATAATCTTTTGTTATACTGATTTTGGCAGGTTCGGAAGAACTGGTGGGAGAACCCAAATAAAACTCAATGGCCTTGAGGAACTGGATTCCGTCAAAGTAATAAATGAGCGGTGTTTCTTCAGGTTTCACACTCGTGTGTGCTATGCCGTCTGTAGCTTCGGGCTGATTATTCCCATCATAATCAGTGCAGGTAGCACGGTATTTTTGCTGGTCATGCTTTTTATTGACTTCAATTTCGTATAAGCGAAGCCATTTGCTGGTATTAGGCTGTTTTAAGTTCAGACGGACGTATTTGCCTTCTTGGCCTTTACCGTCAAAATCACCATACGACATTTCATCTGAATATTTTACGATGAGTGGGAAGTTCATTCGGAAATCGTACACTTGGGTCCCTTTGAAGGGAATTCTTTTCCAAGTGGTTCCATCTTTTGAAATTTCAATGGAACCTACATTCATGTAATCATTATTTACGGTGCCCATGCAGATTCGTACATCATGAATGGGCTGAACTTCAGACAGTTCAACAGTATAGGAATCTCCGTTTTGCTGATTCCGATTGAGACAGCAGAATGTGCCGTAATCCCCATCGGTGATGAAGGTTTTTTCGTGTCCGTCCCATATGTTTCCGTTAGGTATGGTAACGTTTCCGATTTCTGTCGGTTGCGGTAATGTCAGACACAGCACTTTTCTGCTCAGTGATATATATTTGGGAGTGTCATGGGTGTGTTCTACGCAGATATATTTAATATGGGCCTTGAGGGCTTCTTCCTTGCTGGAGAACCGGAACCACTGTTTTCCGTTTGTTGAGTAGATAATGCTGTTGTTGGCTAATAAGGTATCTGCTATAGTGATATCGTCAAGCAGTGTTGGGCTTGGCAGCGCGAGGCCGATGTATTCTCCTTTGTTCATCACATTGCGGCAACTGGAGAAGAATACGAGGTCCTGAACTTGTGCCACATTGGCTATGGCGTTTTCTTTATTTGTTATTTTGGTGGTTTTCGTGATTGGGGCTTGGAAAAAATCGCCTAATGCATTCTCTTTGAGGAAGTATGTGAATGGATACAAATACTTGTGTGATGGCTGTGAGGGACGCACGGAGACGGATATGCCGTTACCCATACCTTCCAGCGCGTACGCCTTGTATATTTCTGCTGTGTCCAGACCATTGATGGCAGGTATTTCCTTTATGTACTGCGTCCATTTCGCATCATCTTCATTGGGCATGGCTGATGCCGACAGCAGCTGGCTGACAGATGAAACCATTTGTTCCAACTTGTACAGCCATGGAGCCAGATCCTTGTGCAATAACCGGTCGCTTTTTGAAGGAGAATCCTTCAGCGTTTGGATGTCCGCACAGGCAACGGATATTGCATCCAGTTTTTCTTTCAGAACGGAGAAACTGGGGGTACCGGAACGAAGAGAGGCTTTATACTGATTAATGAGCGTGTTCAGTTCTTCCGGGTCGTTATATCTTAGATAGTGCGCCAGTAATTGTAGGGAATTTGCTTTTTCTGTTCCTACGATTGCGGGAAAAGAAGATGCCCAACTTTCAAGATTGTTGAATGCTGAATTGTTCCAAGTGAAATCCGCAACACTGAAAATGGGAATCTTACTGACTTCGCCTTGTTGCATGGGATTGCATACGATGCCTAATCCATTATTTAAGTCTTGTGGAAGGGTAGCGTTGTCGCTGACACTGGGCATGTCTCTGAAATTGGAATACATGTCCATGGGATAAATTTGTCCGTCAGCGTTGTCGTTACAAGGATAATTCCACCACCATGCTGCGGGACGTCCGAATTCGTCCTGCATACGTTGCAAGTCGGAAACATTGGGAACGCTCCATACTCCCCATCCTGTGGTATAGACAGAGATATTTTCCGGAATGGTGGACAGGGCTTTGAAGAATTGCTGCCGTTGCTGGTCGCTGGCGAAAGCCGTGCAATAAATTTGTGGAACGAAGTGAAGTGGCTTGACCGTATCGGCTGGCTGTACGCCCGTTTGGTTATATCTTCCTTCCAGTCCTTTCTGAATATTGCTGATGTTATCTGCATTGGTCTTCAGGTCGTTCTCATTGGAGGGTATTCCTACATCGTCAACGAATACGGCAAATTGGCGAATGCCCAGCTGATACATTTTGTCAAATTTGGAGAGAACATCATTGACAACTGTTGTGCTGTAGATGATATCGTTTCCCGGGTGGATAGCCCAAATGAAATTGACTTTTGTCGCCTGTGAAGTAGCCGCGATTTCCTTTATGCCGTCTTGTGAGAGCCAGCCGTTTTCAATTTGTTCCTCCGTCAGTTGAGTGGGGTAAGGCTCTTTCCAATATTGAGAGTGATAGGGGTCACTCTTGGCGCCATAAAGATAGGTATTCATCTTATAGCGCATCATGAAGTGCATCAGATCTTTCTTTACTTCCATGGAATAGGGGTAACCATAATATCCTTCTACTATGCCGCGGTTTTTTTGATCCGCGTAATCGTAGAGTGTAATGGTTGTCAGTTCTGTTCCGTGGTCCAGAATCTGTTCAAGCGACGCTAATCCATAAAATGCGGCATCGGTGTTTTCGCCCAATATGATAATCTGCGCCGTGCCGTTTTTGTCGGAAATGTTCAGACAGTGGCGGTCATATTTGTTTACTTTGTTGAAAACATCGCGATTTAACGCCATCTCACCGGCCATGAGGTCAGCAGCCTGTCCCGAGCCATTGATACCTATAAATATATTGGTCTTTTCAGATGAAACATCTGAACTGAATTGGTATTCAAGTCCTTTTGCCTTCAGAATTTCTTCAATTCGGTTTTTGGTAGCTACATCAATGCCTGTTTCGGTGATGATGTTGATGGAGGAGGTGATGTTTACAGTGCCTGTCCCTGTGATTTCTTCCTGTGGGACGGGGTAGATATTATAGGTATTGTCAGCAATGGCCATGAGAGGAAAACCTCCGGCCATTGCAGCAATACAGATTGATAATAGAATGTTTTTCATAATATAAGAAATAAAGGTTATTTATTTGGTGTTTTATTTTTTGAGTGCGGCAAGTGTTTCCTTGAGCGTCGCAATCTTGCTCTCTGCGTCACTTTGTTTCTTGCGCTCCAGTTCAACCACAGCTGCGGGAGCATTGGCCACAAAGCGTTCGTTGGAGAGCTTCTTTACAACGCCGTTCAGGAATCCTTCCAAGCGTTTGAGTTCCGTTTCCGCTTTTTCGATTTCTGCTTCCACGTTGATGAGGTTTCCCAGCAGAACTGCATATTCGGTTGTGCCCACCATGAATGAAGAAGTACCTTCGCTCTTGACTCCAACGGTAGAGGGTTGGTTGATATTGGCGATTTTCTTTATTACACAGTTATATGGCTCAATCGGATTCTGCCCGATAATTTGTAAATCGAGAGTTTCCTTTTGTGCGATATTTTTCTGATTCCGAATGGCGCGAATGCCGGCAATGATGTTCTTCACCGTTTCCATGTCGGAGATGATTTGTAGGTCATCTTCCTGTGGAGCGGCAATCTGTTGCGGACTCACCATGATGCTTTCACCATTTTTCCGGTCATAAATGTGTTGCCACAATTCCTCTGTAATGAAAGGCATGAACGGATGGAGCAGATGCAACAAGTCGTCGAAGAAATGGAGCACTGCCTCATAGGTACATTTGTCAATGGGTTGTCCGTAAGCGGGCTTTACCATTTCCAGGAACCAGCTGGAGAACTCGTCCCAGAAGAGGCGGTAAACTTCCATCAAAGCTTCGCTTAAGCGATATTTCTTGAACAGGTCGGCTATTTCTGCCGCGCTTTTCCTGAGTTGTGCACCAAACCATCTGATAGCCTGACGGGAGGTTTCGTCCTGTTCTTTTTCGCATACCTGCCATCCCTGAACCAGACGGAATGCGTTCCATATCTTATTGCAGAAATTTCGTCCTTGCTCGCAGAGGGTTTCGTCGAACAGAATGTCATTGCCGGCAGGTGCGGACAACATCATACCCATACGCACGCCGTCGGCACCGAACTTGTCGATGAGATCAAGTGGATCGGGCGAGTTTCCTAATGATTTTGACATCTTTCTCCCGAGCTTGTCGCGTACAATGCCGGTGAAGTATACATTTTTGAACGGCATCTTTCCGGTGTATTCATAACCGGCCATAATCATTCTTGCTACCCAGAAGAAAATGATGTCCGGACCGGTTACCAGATCGCTGGTCGGGTAGTAGTAGTTCATTTCTTCATTACCGGGGTTGTTCATCCCATTAAATAAAGAGATGGGCCAGAGCCAGGAGCTGAACCAGGTGTCAAGCGCGTCTTCGTCCTGACGGAGGTCGGCCAATGTCAATTGCGGATTCCCGCTTTCTTTCTGGGCCAGGAGCAGGGCTTCTTCTGCGGTTTCTGCTACGACAAAGCCGCCTTGAGGCATGTAGTAGGCTGGAATACGATGTCCCCACCATAACTGACGGGAAATGCACCAGTCTTTGATGTTTTCCAGCCAGTGACGATACGTATTCTTGTATTTTGCAGGATAGAATTTGATTTCATCGTTCATGACTGGCGGCAGGGCTATGTCTGCAAAATGCTGCATCCGGAGGAACCATTGCATGGACAATTTGGGTTCGATGGCAACTCCGGTTCTTTCGGAACATCCCACCTTGTTCGTGTAGGCTTCTACCTTTTCCATCAGTCCGGCCGCCGTCAAATCTTTCTCTATCTGTTTGCGGACTTCAAAACGGTCCATGCCGATATACATTCCGGCAGCTTCAGAAAGTGTACCGTTGTCATTGAAAATGTCGATACTCTGCAAGTGGTGTTTTTCTCCCAGCATGTAGTCGTTAATGTCGTGAGCTGGTGTGACTTTCAAACAGCCGGTACCGAATTCAATATCTACGTAATCATCTTCTATCACGGGGATGGCGCGGCCTACGAGTGGCACAATCACTTTTTTCCCCTTCAGCCATTGATTCTTGGGGTCGTTGGGGTTGATGCACATGGCGGTATCGCCCATGATGGTTTCAGGTCGAGTGGTTGCAACAACAGCATATCGTTTCTCCGCGTCGTTTTCTACATAATAGCGAAGGTAATACAGTTTGGAATGCTCTTCTTTGTAAACCACCTCTTCGTCAGAGAGGGCGGTCAGTGCCTTCGGGTCCCAGTTGACCATGCGGACACCACGATAAATTAAACCTTTATTGTACAGGTCTACAAAAGCCTTGATGACGCTTTTCGAGCGTTCTTCGTCCATTGTGAATGCCGTGCGGTCCCAGTCGCAGGATGCTCCCACGCGGCGCAATTGTTTCAGGATAATGCCACCATGTTCTTCCGTCCATTCCCACGCATATTTGAGGAATTCTTCGCGGGTAAGATCTGTTTTTTTGATACCGCGTTCCGCCAGGCGGTTAACGACTTTGGCTTCTGTCGCGATGGATGCATGGTCAGTACCCGGTACCCAGCAGGCATTCTTTCCTTCCATACGTGCCCGGCGTACTAATATATCCTGTATCGTATTGTTCAGCATATGACCCATATGAAGAACACCGGTGACATTGGGGGGAGGGATTACTACCGTGTAGGGCTCTCGTCCATCTGGTTTAGAACTGAAAAGATGGTTGTCCATCCAATATTGGTACCATTTTCCTTCAACCTCTTCGGGGTTGTACTTGCTTGCTAATTCCATATTATTTGAAATATCTTGTTTTGTCTTTTTTATCTTTTTAGGGAATTTTGCAAAGATAGTGATTTCGTTTGGTTTGTGTGGGAACGATGGGGTAAAACATTGTGTGGTGGAGAAAAGGGTCGCTGAAATGTGGTTGAAAATGCCGGGAAACAATTAGTACTTTAGAAAAAACAGTCGGTACTTTAGGAAAAACAGTCGGTACTTTAGGAAAAACAGTCAGTACTTTAGGAAAAACAGTCAGTACTTTAGGAAAAACAGTCAGTACTTTAGAATTTTCTATCCTTACTTTTGTATAGCTGAATTGCGAAAACAGTGTGGTGTACTAAAAAAGTGGTTCTTCCGCAATTTAGTTGAAGCCTAGTTCACTAAACACCATCTTTTTTCT